>JAEIGA010000107.1_pt1 | contig 113300 bp, 93 predicted proteins | sample 9270691 | NCBI WGS metagenome assembly JAEIGA01 (sample SAMN17057246, study PRJNA624740) | gut metagenome | biome: biome; isolation source: fecal sample | host: Bos grunniens | place: China: Xizang | collected 2019 | reverse complement strand
CGATGAATGTCATGCTCGTGGCATGGAACTTCATGCGTGGCTAAATCCATATCGAGTAACAACATCACCAAAAGAAGAACTACCATTTAACCATATTTTTTATCAACACCCCGAGCGTTTTGTGAGATATGGCTCACAACTTTATTTTGATCCGGGTTGGCCCGAAAATATTGAATTTATCTCTAAGGTAGTTAATGATATTGTTTCACGCTATGATGTAGATGCTATTCACATGGACGACTACTTTTATCCATATCCAATCACCGGAGTGGATTTCCCCGATGATAATTCGTATGCAGCACATGGAAATGGAATGGATCGTGGTGATTGGCGTCGTCAAAACTGTGATAAACTTATTGAAACTCTACATAAAACAATTGTAGAGGCTAAACCATGGGTGCGTCTTGGTATTAGTCCGTTTGGAATTTGGCGTAACAAAAAGTCAGACCCTCGTGGAAGTGATACTAACGGACTTCAAAATTATGATGCACTATTTGCTGATGTATTGTTGTGGACTGAAAAAGGGTGGGTTGATTATATGATGCCTCAACTTTATTGGGAGCGTGAGCATAAGTTAGCTTCTCACGATATTCTCAATAAATGGTGGGCTGAAAATAACAATAATCGCCATATGTATATAGGTCAATCGGTTAATCGCACAATGGATCGTGCTGACCTCGCTCCATCAACTGAAACATCTCAGTTACGCTCAAAAATTGAAATGTCGCGGGCATTTCCTGGGGGTATCCATGGTAACTGCTGGTGGCCCGGCTATTCACTAACTGCCAATTATAAAGGTGTTGCCGATTCGCTTGCAAATGATTTGCAATCAACAATTGCTATTGTGCCAAGCTATCCATGGATTAATGATGTTGCTCCTCAAGCAGTAACAGGGTTGAAATGTAATAATGACAAATTGACATGGAATGCTCCTATTGTGGAAGGTAAGGTTACTGATGTTGTGAAGTGGGTTGTTTATCAACTTCAATCAAATGATGTTCAAGGTATTGAAAATGCAGAAAATATTGTTGCAGTTGTAAATGGAAATGAATGTGCATTGCCAAATGATGTAGAAAACGATTGCTACTATGTGGTAACAGCTCTTGACCGTGCAAACAATGAATCTCCTGCATGCAAACCACTTAAAATAAAGGCAATAAAAAAATAAGGAAATAATAAAATAATTTTATAGTGAGAGGAATGTTAAATTCAGACATTTCTCTCTATTTTTTTTATCGGACAGCAATATTCTGAAATAAAACAGTAAGAAAAATCACTTCAAATAATAGGAAAGCGTGCAAAAAAGCACGCCTTCTTAATTATATAATATTAATCCTTTTCAGAAAGTTCTAACCAACGTAGTTCTTTCTCGTCGAGAATAGTATTTAATTCATTGTAACGAGCGGACTTTTCAATTATATCAGGTATTTCTTGCCCACTATTAAATAGATTATCAAGAGCTTTCTTTTCGGCTGTGAGTTGTTCGATTTCAATCGTTAATTGTTCAAATTCTTTCCGCTCTTTGAATGTCATTTTTGGCTGACGTTCAGTCTTTGGCTTTTCAGTGCTTTTTTCTTTAGGTACATCTTTTTTTTCACGTGTAAATTCTTCACACCATTTGCGATAGTCGCTATAATTGCCCGGAAAGTCTTTTACTACGCCATTACCTTCAAATACAAATAGATGATCAACAATATTATCAAGAAAATATCTGTCGTGAGAAATAACGATTACACACCCCTTAAATGTGCACAAATATTCTTCAAGAATGCCAAGTGTAACAATGTCAAGGTCGTTAGTTGGCTCGTCAAGGATTAGGAAATTGGGTGAACGCATCAGCACTGCAGCGAGGTGAAGTCGGCATCGCTCTCCTCCGCTTAGTGTGTGAATATATTTTTGTTGGTCGGTGGGGAAGAATAAAAAGTGATTGAGAAATTGCATGGGCGAGTAATGAATATTTCCATTTATAACTACATCTTCGGCAATTTCTGTAATTGCATCTATAACTTTTTTATTTTCGTCAAATTCGATACCATCTTGGCTATAATAACCAAAACGAACAGTTTCCCCAACGTTCCATTCTCCTGAATCGGCAGGAATAATGCCTTGTAGCATTTTAATGAAGGTAGATTTCCCGGCTCCATTATTGCCAATAATACCTAACTTTTCATATCGGGCAAATGTATATGTAAAATCATCTAATATTATCTTATTCCCAAAACGCTTTGAAATTCCCTCTGCTTCAAATATTTTAGAACCAATGTATGATGAATTAACTTCAAGATTTACATTTCGCTCAGTTAAATCGACTTGAGAACGTTTTTTCAGTTCATAAAAAGAGTCAATACGATATTTGGCCTTACCTGCACGAGCTTGAGGTTGACGACTCATCCATTCTTGTTCTCGCCGTAGGGTGTTTTTTACCTTTGCAAGTTCGGCGGTCATAGCTTCTATCCGTTCCTTTCGACGGCGTAGATAATAGTCATAATTACCATCGTAGGTGTATATTTGTTTATTATCAATTTCTATTATTTTGTTGCAAATACGATCGAGGAAATATCGGTCGTGAGTAACCATTAATAGTGTGATTTTTGAGCGTGTAAGGTAGTTTTCAAGCCACTCAATAATCTCAATGTCAAGGTGGTTGGTCGGCTCATCGAGGATTATTAAGTCGGGATTTTCAAGTATTAGTCGAGCAATAGCAACGCGTTTTCTTTGTCCTCCGCTAAGAGTGGAAATTTTTGCATTGAGATCAAAAATTTTTAGTTGTGTGAGCAATTGTTTGAGTTGATCTTCGTAATCCCACGCATTGGCACTATCCATTTGAGAGATTGCGTTATTAATCGCTTCGGTGTCGCCATTATTAATAGCTCTTTCATAGTTAGCAATAATTTTGGCTGTCTCGGAATTGTCGAGCAAGCAACTCTCTAGAACAGTTGAATTGGAGGCAAACTCAGGTAGTTGGTCGAGGATTCCTACACGTAAATCGTTGCGAAATGTGATTTTACCATCATCGGGTGATTCTGTTCCTGATATTATACGAAGTAATGTGCTTTTCCCTGTGCCATTTTTAGCGATAATTCCAATTTTATCTCCTTCGTTAATGCCAAATGTAATGGAGTCAAAGAGTATTCTATCGCCATAGCTTTTTGTGAGATTTTCGATTTGAAGATAACTTGCCATATTTGTTAATGATTTATACAAAGATATATAATTTTACTCATTAATATAATATAAAAGACAACCAATTTTGGTTGTCTTCAGAGTTTTGAGCCGCGAGTGGGAGTCGAACCCACGACCTTTTCGTTACGAATGAAATGCTCTAACCAACTGAGCTATTGCGGCTAACAATATCTCTCAAGATTGATTAAAATATTATAGTCTGAGTGCTATAAGTAAACTTAATTTTAGCTTTGTCTAAATGAAGTTTTGCCATTACCGGAGTTTCAACGTAAGGTACAATATCCTTTAAGTATATTGTTGACGATGAAGATATTTCTTCAGTGTTTACGCTAATTGGAACAATAACAAATTCACAATCTTCAGGGGTAATATCTTCTTTTTTACTCATGTCGATGATATAGTCACGCATGTCAGAAAACTGATAATAGTTTTCTGCACTGTTATACACTGCATAGAATGACGTTTTGTTATCAGTAACCTCACTATTTGCAAAAAAATCAGTTAATTTTGATTTTTGAATTAATAATAGATAGGGTGGTGGTGTTATATTATAATCATTATTAATTTTTGAAGTTGGAATTTGGAATAAAAGTGAATTGATAACAGATAAATCTCCACTATTACCTTTATAGCTTTCAACTATTTCTTTAGTTGGGAAGGTTAATTCAATATTTGTTCCTGCAGGACCGACAATAATGTTATCGCCCGATTCAATCATTGCTTCTAATTTGTCGGAGATGTTGTATAAAATATTATTATTAGTAATAATTTCGGGTGTAACAGCAAAGTAATTACCGACTTTGTAATAAGTGGAATCAGTCCCTGTTCCTTCCATAGGGACAGTTTTATGATAGTATAATTTAACTTGCGAGTTACTAATCTTCATTATTCGCCCACTACCATAAGAGTTTGTTATATAAATGCCTGGAAAGAATTGAGCAAATTTTGTAGGAGATGAATATATTGATGGATCTTCTTTATACTTATTGAAAAATTCTTTACCCAAGGATACAGGAAGATCTACATAAACGGTTCGATACGATAATTTTTTTACAGAATCAGGTTGAGATAGTGTGTTTGCAGCATAAGTCGTGCTTCCAATAAGTTCTGTGTCAGAATAATAACCATTAGGATTAAAATCACTATATATTGGAGCTTCAAGTTGCTTATTAAGACGATATACCTTTAATCCCATTGGTGTAATTGAATCACCAATGTAGCCTCCTTTAGGAATTTGAAGTAAAAGTTTTATTGAGTCAATGTCGTTCTCAGTTACGTATGATGTGTCAATTTCTCCGGCTGGCATAAATTGAGTTACAATATCAGATTCTAAATATCCATATCCTGTTGCATTTATTTTGCCAAGAAGTTGAGTTATTGTGCGAGATTGTATCCTTTCACTTTTAACTGTTTTACCATTAACATGAAATGATGTAGAATCAATTACAATTTCAACTTCTTCTTGGACGATAGAAGAACCGATAGTGGAATTTTCTTCACAACTAATAAAGAATATAACAAATAGTAATGCGAAGATTTTTGAGATTGTATTCATTTGAGCAATTTTGGAGAATTACAATGATTGATAAAATTGAGCATACGCATCAATGTAATTTTCTTCACCGGGATATTCCATAAAAGGCTTACCTAATGATTTTGCATATTCTACCAATTCGGGATTGATTGACGGCGATGCTTGAATAATACCATCTGAATATTTTATAGCGAGTTTATTTAGTGTAATGTAATCAACGTTACCGTTGTTGATAATCTCTAAATCTTCATCAGAGAAACCTTCCATTTTCATTTTTTCATAAAAGCGTTCATTTAGTGTGCCTTCAAAAGTCTCATCAAAGATTGCATATGCAATTTTTGCTCCTGCAAAAGAAGGGTCTTCGTTATAAATACGCTTTAGATATATTGGAGCTAATGCTGAAATCCAGCCAGAACAATGAATAACTTCAGGAACCCATCTTAATTTCTTTACTGTTTCAACAACACCTCTGACATAAAACATTATTCGTTCATCGTTATCTTCAGGATATTGTTTAATTTCAAGGTCAGTTGCAACATGGTGTTGGAAATAATCATCATTGTCAATGAAGTATATTTGCATTCTTGCCGATTGTAGTGTTGCCACTTTAATAATTAGTGGGTGGTCGGTATCATCGATTATAAGATTCATGCCTGATAATCGAATAACTTCATGCAGTTGATTGCGACGTTCATTAATGCAACCATACTTTGGCATAAATGTTCGTACTTCAAATTTGCTTTCTTGAATACCTTGTGGAATTTTTTGCCCCAATACTGCCATTTCTGATGCAGGAAGATAAGGTGCTATTTCTTGTGAGATATATAATACTTTATTGTTGCTCATTACAACTAACTTTGGGTTAAATATTTTATTTTGCAAAGATAGTAATTTTTTTGATATAAATGAGAGGTAGAGTTGCAATAGGGGCATATATTTATTAATTATTGTGTTTATGTAACACAAATCAATAATGAAAATTAAAAAATAACATTAATTCTTTTTTTTGACGCAGTCAAGTGCTAACTTTGCAAACAAATTATGAATTTTATATATTAATTTCAATGAAAAAATTAATCGTTATTTTATCTGCGATAGTATTTACATCTTTGTTGCTTTCGGCCCAAAAGCCTATTAAATGGAGATCATCAGCAAAAATGATAAATGAAACCGAAGGTGTAATTACCATTAAAGCGATAATAGAGCCAGGGTGGCATCTATATGGTGTTGACATTCCATCAGGAGGACCTAAAGCTACTAAATTTGACTTTTCAGGCTCAGTTGGTGTAAAATTAGTGGGAAATGTTGAACCATCGACAAAACCAATTAAAGTTCATGATAATGTATTTGACCTAACTCTAAATTGGTGGGATAAAACGACAACATTTACTCAAAAATTTATTAAAAACAAGAAAGAAAATGCGAAAATCATTGGCACAATTCAATATATGGGGTGCAATGATCAAACTTGTTTACCCCCAAGTACACAACAAATAAATATTACAGTTCCTGATTATAAAAAATAGATCAATGAAGAATAAGTATATTTTATTGCTGACAATCTCAATATTGTCAGTACTTAGTGTTAATGCTCAAGTATTGCAACCCATAAAATGGGAAACAAAAATCGAAAAGACATCTGAAACTGATGGAAAGATAATATTCGATGTGAAAATTGATGAAGGTTGGCACTTATATGGATTTGATTTGCCTGAAGGTGGGCCAAGACCTACAACTATTATGTTTGACAAAACTGATGGGGTTGAATTTGTTGGTTCAATAGTTTCATCTCGTCCACCACAAAAAACTTTTGACAAAACATTTGATATGGATTTGTCATGGTGGAGCGACGATATAATATTTGAACAAAAATTTAAGCTAACAGATAGTGCAGTTAAACAGATAAAAGGTAAATTTGAGTTTCAAGCATGCAATAATGTTACATGTATTGCTCCATCTAAAGAACTTTTTGTATTAAACTTAGATTCAAATGCAAATATTGACAATCATACTCAAGAAAATGATGCAAAAACAACTTTAGAACAGCCTGAATTAAACGAAGGATTATCTAATTGGTGGAGTCCCGTTATAGTTGAAGCTGATGACTCTATGACACAACCATCAGCAAACGCTCCATGGTGGAAAATATTTTTGTTTGGATTTTTTGGTGGTCTTGCGGCATTGATTACACCATGTGTTTGGCCTTTGATTCCAATGACAGTTAGTTTCTTTTTGAAAAAAAATAAATCAAAAGCTAAATCTATTAGCGATGCGGTTACTTATGGAATAAGTATCGTTGTGATATATCTATTATTAGGCTTGGCTGTTACTTTAATTTTTGGTGCAGGGAAATTAAATGAATTAGCAACAAGTGCAGTGTTTAACATTATTTTCTTTATCTTGCTTGTTGTATTTGGAATTTCATTTTTAGGTGCATTTGACATAAAGCTACCATCTAAGTGGTCAAACGCAATTGATGGCAAAGCAGAACAAACAACAGGTTTGATAAGTATATTCTTCATGGCATTTACCCTTGCATTGGTTTCATTCTCTTGTACAGGACCATTGATTGGAACATTATTGGTTGAAGCTGCAACAATTGGTAGTATTGCCGGACCAGCTATTGGTATGACTGGTTTTGCTATTGCATTGGCAATTCCTTTTACATTATTTGCAATTTTCCCATCGATGTTAAAATCTATGCCAAAGTCAGGTGGTTGGCTCAATTCTGTTAAAGTTGTATTGGGTTTCTTGGAATTGGCATTGGCGTTGAAGTTTTTGTCGGTAGCAGATTTGTGTGAAGGGTGGGGTATTCTTGACCGTGAGGTGTTCTTGGTATTATGGATTGTTATTTTTGCTCTACTTGGTTTTTATTTATTAGGAAAAATAAAATTCTCACACGATAGTGATTTGAAGTATGTATCAATTCCACGTTTATTCTTAGCAATTGCTTCATTCTCTTTTGTTATATATATGATTCCTGGTTTATGGGGTGCACCACTTAAAAGTATTAGTGCCTTTGCTCCACCATTGAATACTCAAGATTTCAATTTATATGGAGGAGGGTTCAAAGAGTTTGATGATTTTGATAAAGGTATGAAATATGCCGAAGAAAATAATATGCCTGTTTTGATTGATTTTACCGGTTATGGCTGTGTGAATTGTCGCAAAATGGAAAGTGCTGTATTTGATACAGAAAAAATTCATAAGGTAATAAGTGATAATTACGTTTTAATAAAGCTTGTTGTTGATGATAAAGAGAATTTGCCTAATCCATATACACTTGAAGAAAATGGCAAATTAATTTCAGTAGAAACAGTAGGTGATAAATGGTCTTATTTACAACGTCATAAATTTCAAACAAGCACACAACCGTATTATGTGGTTTTAGATAATGATGGCAATCCGTTGACTCGTTCAAGAGGTTATGATCCATCTGAGAATGTTGATTCTTTTGAGGCTTGGTTAATAGAAGGAGTAGATAACTACAATAAATAAGTTAATTAGTAATGTCACATACTCGTGAAGAAAAGATAGAAGCATTAGGACGCATTATTGATACTCTCAATGAATTGAGAGTAAAATGCCCATGGGATAGAAAGCAAACAAACGAAAGTCTTCGACCAAATACGATTGAAGAAGTATATGAGTTGTGTGAGGCATTAATTAACGATGATGTTGTTAATATAAAAAAAGAGCTTGGCGATGTGTTGCTACATGTACTTTTCTATGCAAAGATAGGAGAGGAACAGGGACGGTTTGATATCGCAGATGTTGCAGATGCTCTTAATTCAAAGCTTATTTTCCGTCACCCTCATGTTTTTGGTGATGTAAATGTAAGTAATTCGCATGAAGTGGAACAAAATTGGGAGCAAATTAAACTCAAAGAAAAAGGAGGAAATAAAACTGTATTAGAAGGAGTGCCGTCAGCTCTGCCAGCTATGATTAAAGCTAATCGCATACAAGAAAAGGCTGCAAATGTAGGCTTTGACTGGGACGAGCCTCGACAAGTATGGGATAAAGTAAACGAAGAAATTGCTGAATTATCTTATGAGATTGACCAAATGGATAAATCTAAGATGGAAGATGAAATGGGCGATTTATTTTTTAGTCTCATAAATGTTTCTCGTATTTATGGAATTAATCCTGAAAATGCTCTTGAAAAAACTAATAAAAAGTTTATTAATCGCTTTAACTATTTGGAAGCAAAAGCGAAAAGTCTTGATAAAAATCTGAAAGAGATGACGCTTGCTGAAATGGACGAGATGTGGAATGAAGCAAAATTTAACGAGCGTAATTAACATAAAGAAGTGATACTTTGCATTACAGAGAAACCAAGCGTAGCAAAAGATATTGCCTCGATAATAGGGGCAAATGTACGTCGAGAAGGCTATTATGAAGGTGGAGATTATAAAGTAACATGGACTTATGGTCATTTATGCACCTTAAAGGAACCTGCTGATTATACAGATTTGTGGAAGCAATGGTCGCTTGGAGCATTGCCTATGATTCCCTCAAAGTTTGGTATTAAATTAATTGAGCAAGATAGCATAGTAAGGCAATTTAATGTTATTAAATCGTTAATTGCTGAAGCTTCACAAGTTATCAATTGTGGTGATGCCGGACAAGAAGGAGAGCTAATTCAACGATGGGTAATGCAGAAAGCTAAATGTAATTGTCCGGTAAAGAGGTTATGGATTTCATCACTTACTGACGAGTCAATAAAAGAAGGATTTCAATCATTAAAGCCACAACAGCAATTTGATAATCTATATTATGCCGGATTGTCGCGAGCTATAGGCGATTGGATATTAGGAATGAATGCAACACGATTGTATTCATTAAAATATTCATCTCGAGGCAAAGTGTTGTCAATTGGAAGGGTACAAACCCCCACTTTGGCACTTATTGTTAAACGTCATCAAGAAATAGCAAATTTTGTTTCTGAAGATTTTTGGGAACTTAAAACAGTTTATAGAGATGTAGTATTTAATGCCACATCGGGACGATTTAAGTCACCTGATGAAGCAAATGAAACGTTGACTAAAATTAAAAACGAGTCATTTAAAGTTAAAGAAGTCACAGAAAAGAAAGGAAAAGAATCTCCCTTGCGATTATTTGATTTGACATCACTACAAGTTGAGTGTAATAAACGTTGGGGCTGGACTGCAGAAGATACATTACGTCTAATTCAATCATTGTATGAAAAGAAGGTAACAACATATCCACGTGTTGACACCACTTATCTAAGCGATGATATTTATCCTAAGATTCCTGAGATATTAAAACGTATGACGCCATACGCAAATTATACAGATATATTACTTGCAAAAAAATTACCTAAAAGCAAAAAGGTTTTTGATGATACAAAGGTAACCGACCACCATGCTATAATTCCAACAGGACAGGCTCCATCTTCGTTGGTGGGTGATGAACGCAAATTATATCATTTAATTGCATTACGTTTCATCTCAGCCTTTTACCCCGATTGTGTATTTATTACTACTACGGTAATGGGTAATGTAGCCGAAGTAGGATTTAAGACTGTGGGAAAGGTTATAATAGAGCCGGGGTGGAGGTCTGTTTATCTATCAGAGAATTTGACTACTGATGAGCAAGGTGAAGATAAAATTTTGCCCCAATTTACAGTTGGTGAAAGTGGCACACACGAACCTTCATTATTGAAGAAAATGACACAACCTCCAAAATTCTATACGGAGGGGACTTTATTGCGGGCGATGGAATCGGCTGGAAAAACTGTTGATGATGAAGAATTGCGTGATGCTTTGAAGGAAAATGGTATTGGTCGTCCATCAACTCGTGCGGCAATCATCGAGACATTATTTAAGCGTCGCTATATTTATCGTGAACGCAAGAATATAATGGCATCACAAGCCGGAATTGATTTGATTGATACAATTAATGAGGAGTTACTTAAAAGTGCTAAATTGACCGGTATTTGGGAGAATAAGCTACGTCGCATTGAGCGAGGCGAATATGAAGCATCTGATTTTATTGCTGAGCTTAAAAAAATGGTTGAAGAGATTGTAATAAATGTGCTTAGTGATAATTCCTCAAAAAAAATTGAAATAGTTGAAGAAAATAAAACATCAAAAACGAAATCCAAATCAAACTCGCAAGCGAAGTTAAGCCCTGAAGGAGAACGCAAACGAATTACAAAATTTGAACATATTTTATGCCCTAAATGTGGGAAAGGGCATATCTTAAAAGGTCGTATGGCTTTTGGGTGTAGTGAGTATAAAAATGGGTGTGATTTGAAACTCTCGTTTGAACAATATCCCCAAACTATCACTCCATCAAAATTAAATAAACTCATAAAGATTAATAACGAATAAAAATGGAGGAATATTTACCAATACTGAATACTAAAGGAGAGGTTATAGGTAAAGCAACCAGAAAGGAATGTCATTCGGGGTCAATGTTGCTTCACCCTGTTGTTCATTTACACATATTCCGACAAGGAGGATATATTTATTTGCAGAAAAGATCACATAATAAAGATATTCAACCTGGTAAATGGGACACTGCCGTAGGAGGGCATGTTGATTATGGTGAGACGATTGATGAAGCTTTACTCAGAGAAGCAAATGAGGAATTAGGTCTAAACAATATTACTCCACAAATGTTAATCAAATATATATTTCAATCTGAGATTGAGAAAGAAATGATTAATGTGTATTGTATTAATGTCAATAACGAATTTGCTCCGACGTTTGATCCTATTGAAATAGATGAAAGTCGTTTTTGGCATATAGATGAAATTGAGGCTGCTATTGGTAAGGGTATTTTGACACCTAATTTTGAAAAAGAATATAGTAGAATTAAACATCTTGTGAAATGGGCATAACAACACAATTAATTATTGTTTTTCTATTGATCATTGCGGCTATTTTTTATTTTATTAATCGAGGTCGTAACGATAAAAGCAATACTAATTGTAATGATAAATGCTCACAATGTGATTTATTTAATCATTGTAAGGTCAAAAAATAATATATAATCAAATTCATGCTAAAAAATATTTGTAGGAATAAAGAATTTGTTGTATCTTTGCACAAGTAAATCAAGCAAGGTTCCTTGGATGAGTGGCTTAGTCAGCGGTCTGCAAAACCGTGTACGGCGGTTCGAATCCGCCAGGAACCTCACAAAAAAAGAGTTTCAGAAATGAAACTCTTTTTTATTTTGATTTAATTGATTAACTTAAAATAATATTTCCAAAAAATTCCTGACGATGGAAGTCGGGTTTTTCTGTATATATTGGATTCCAACTCATATAGTGTGGTTGGGTGCAACCTGATGCACATTTATAAAAGTTACCTTTCATTTTGATAGGAGAGTTGTTGTACTCAACACCGATAAGTGATAGGGGAATCGCAACTAATAGATTCCAAGAAAAAATTCCCTCCAATTCTTGAAATGGCTTATTCCCACATGACGCATATCTGATTATTTGTGAAATTTCATCGTCTGTGAGTCGAGTGGGATTTTTTCGTTCTGTGCGATGCGAAGCATTTGTTGTACCGATACAGTTGAATTCAAAATTCCAATAATGATTGTCTCCCTTAGGTGCCACAAAAAATTCGACACATGAGTCTTGACTCACCGGTGAATTATTCTCGTAATTTTCAGCTTTGAGATAATTGCATCTCACAAAAAAATCTATATATATATATTTACCATCATGTGCTATTGTGAAAGACGAGAGAGGGTGGTAAGGAAACTGCTTTTCCCAATTAATAGAATCAATAATACAACGTTGACCTTTGTTCTCAAGTAAATCTATAACATTCTCTGCATAGAAACTCTCGATTTTGTCAATTTTTGGAATTGTTAGTGTTTTTGAATTCATAATAATGCGAAATAATCTTTGAATGCCCAAAATAATCCTAATATAGCCATACCAACAAGAACTGAACCAATAATTCGATTGATAATCCACATGGATCTAACATTAAAATGATTACGTACTGAATTAACAAATAATGTTACAATATACCACCATGTGAGAGCTCCAATAAATATACAGATATATCCGACAATATAATGATATGTGTGATATTCTTGCTGGATAAAGTTAAATCGAGCAAAAAGACCAATGATAAAAAATAATATTAACGGATTTGAAAAGGTTAGTAAAAAACCTGTTGCAAAATTTGACCAAAAATTATTGTCAGATTCAGATGCTGGCTTTAATGCTCTCGTAGGATTTTTCTTGAATAAGTATAGCCCGAATGCAATTAATACAAGTCCACCTAATACTTGTAGAATAATTTGATTACTTTCAATAAAGTCGGTAACAAACGAAATACCTAAACCAGTTAGCAAACAATATATAATGTCAGATAATGCAGCCCCAATTCCGGTATAAAATGCAGGCCAACGACCTTTATTTAAGGTTCGTTGAATACATAACATACCAATCGGGCCCATCGGAGCCGATATAAGTATTCCTATGGCAAATCCACAGGGAATTATATGTAGTAGATTTTCCATTCATCTGCAAAGATACGTAATGTTAGATGTTTTAACAAATAAAAAATAAGGTGTATGGCAAAAAAATCCATACACCTTATTTTTATATTATTAAAAATTAATTACTTGACAAGCACTTTAGTTGTGTAACCATCTACGTTTACTATATAAATTCCGGCTGGGACATTAAATGTTGAGTGTTTTTGACCGGTAATCGAGTAGATTACTACATTATCATACTCACCTTCAATGATTATTTCGTTATTAGCTCCATAAACTTTAACTGTTTCAAATTCATTAGTAACAACATCATCAACTCCGACAATATCTGTTGTGCCTAAAACCACATAACAATGAGCCGGCATTTTTACCGATACATTTGAGCCACTAAATGAAACTTGAGGTTCGAAACCATGCGAACAACTTAATACTTGATAGTTGTTTGCGTTAATTTTGCTAACTGCTACAGAGTATGGACGAGTACCTGTTAGGTTTGGATTGATGATACATACGATTTCTTTGTTGCCATTTTCCAAACGAATAGTACGACCAGCAGCCCAGTTTGAAGAGTTACAGTTCATGATTTTAAGAGATGATTCTGTAAACATGTCGGGGTTATCTTTGCGAATATGGCATAATTCGGTATATGATTGATGCAAACCTTTGCGATTTTCATCATCAAGATAGCTCCATATAACCTTTTTAGGGCTTGTATTATTTCCGCCATTCTCATCTTTAGTTGTTTCGTCGGCACCAAGTTCCCCAAATTGCCAAATCATGTGAGCCCCTGGAGCAAGTAGCATTTGAGCAGCGATAGAGCCAAGTCGTTTCATACTATTTGCTGTGTTTCCTTTAATATAAGAACTTGTTGAGTATGCTTGTTGTTTGTAGCCCATGCGTTCTTCGTCGTGACTTTCTGCGTATGATACAGTAGAAGCCCATGTGCGGCTATCATTTGTTGACATGAAACGATTACAATCAGCATCACTTGAGAATCCCATTGCAAATTGGCAAGATGCATTGCTGAGATTTGCCCAGTTCATTTGGCCATCAGCAGCCATTGCATTCTCTTCTTGAGAACCGGCAAGGTGTTCATTAATGTGATAAACATTAGGGTTAACTTCTTTCATTGCGGCATGAAGAGCTTTCATGTTGTCAACACGTGATTGATTATATTTTTCAGTGTCGCCCCCATAACTTGCATTATTGCCAAGACCTTTTACCAAGTCGAAACGGAAACCATCAACTTTATATGCAGTCATCCAATATTTGAGAGCATCTTTCCATTGTTGTTGAACAAGTGGATTATCTTGTTTCCAGTCATTCAATACACTATATGCGTGTGGAGCTTCCTGGTTATAAAATGGGTTTGATTCAATTGGATACATTTGATACCATGGGTGTAAGCCTGCACTTTGGTTAAATACAATATCAAGAATTACTGCGATACCATTTTGGTGGCAAAGGTCGATGAACTCACGATAGTCGTCTGGTGTACCGTATGCTTTGTCTGGAGCGAAGTAGAAATTAGTGTTATAACCCCAAGAGTTATTACCATCAAACTCCATAATAGGCATCAATTCAACGGCATTAACCCCCAATGATTTAATATATGGAAACTTTTCAATTGCTTGACGAATGGTGCCATTACCATTTGCTTCGCCTTCTGTTCCAGTAAAGTCGCGGAACAACATTTCATAAATGATAAGGTCTTTCTTGTCGGGAGCAACGAAGTTTTTAACTTTCCAATTGTAATTATCTCGAGTCCCTTTATATACAGCAAGCATAATGCCGTCAAGTCCTTTATCAAATGGATAATTAATCATGTTTGGATAAATATTTTTATCCAACCACTTGTCGCTATAAGGGTCAAGAATAAGTTTTGCGTATGGGTCTCCAACTTTAATAGTTCCATCAACAACATAATAGTAAGGGTATTCTTTATTTGGGTCAAGACCACTTACTATTGTCCAGAAATAACGATTGCCGTTATAATCTTGATATTTCATTACGTTTTTATCAAGAGTTTGATAATCGTCCCATGAAGGAACCAAAATCACACTTTTTTTACCAGGAGCAGCAAGACAGAATGTAACTGTACCATCTGTGTTTTCAACGGCACCCATTTTAGGAACGCCACCAGGATAGTTTTGTTGAACTGCAGCATCCATATATATAAATGTAATAGACTCAGTTTTTGTTTCAGTGCCATTGTTTGCTGTAGCAACAACTTCGTAAGTACCTTTAGAACTAAAGGTGTATTCTTTAGATAATGAAGTTGCGTTATTAACGCTTGCTATTGATGACCCATTTATAGTTAAATCAATTTTTGAAGCCTCGGTTGTTGTAACATTAAATGTTACCTTTGTAGCTTCTGAAATAATTGTTGATTCCTCTGAATGGTTAAATGTCATTTGGAATCCACCGGGTTTTACTTCAATAAAATTATCTTTTGTTTGAACACTTCCATCGGCTGTACGAGCAATTATACAGATATGAGTAACTGTCTCATCTGGATCAGTAATGCCAAAATAAGTACGAATATCTCCAATTGTTAGCTCGTATGTATTTGTTGATACATATTTGAATTTTGTAGCTTCGGTGTTTTGTGCCCAGGCAGTTTTAACGTATGACCACACGCTGGGACTCTTAGACGTAAATACACCAATATGTGTATAAAGATCTGTAGTAGATGGTAAATTTTGTAACCCTTTCACGTCCTGTTTGTCGGCGTGGAATGTGATTACTACATTTTTACTTGTCTCTTGTAATGGAGACGGAGATGGGGTAAATACTTGAGCTGATGCAAAAATAGCTACGCACAGCATCATTGTGAATAGAGATAAAATCTTTTTCATGTGTATAAATTTTATGTAAATATTTACGTATGATATAATTTAGTATTTGCAAAGATAGTAAAAATATTGCAATATATGAGTGTTAAATATTTATGTTTGCGAAATTTATTAGTGCGACAAATGATATCGACGTGAGGCATCTATTCTGAGCAGAATAAATAGTAAAAATGTAAATCCCCAAAGTGATGAGCCACCATAACTAAAGAAGGGGAGAGGTATACCAATTACAGGGCATAATCCGATGACCATACCTATATTTATACAAAAATGGAATATAAAATAACTTGCCACACAATACGCATATACTCTTCCAAATGTAGTAGGTTGTCGTTCTGCAATATTAATAATTCGTAATATCAATTTAAGAAACAATAAAGTAACCATTGTGGAACCCCAAAATCCTTCTTCTTCTCCAATAGTACAGAATATAAAATCTGTATGTTGTTCAGGGACGTATTTCAATTTGGTTTGAGTACCATTTAGAAATCCTTTGCCCCAAAATCCTCCTGAGCCAATTGCTATTTTTGATTGATTAACATTGTATCCAGCACCACGAATATCTTCTTCTATGCCTAATACAACTTTTATGCGAAGTTGTTGATGTGGTTCAAGAATATTATTAAAAACATAGTTAACTGAGAATAAGAAAACAATTGACAATATAGTTGTTGCAATTGTTGTAATCAGTTTATTTGATTTAAGTTTAATAAATTCGAGCAAACAATATATGCAAGCAATTGATAGTATTGTTATAAAATATAGTCTTCCATGTATATTTATATCAAATGCGGATAGTAGTGCGATAATAATTCCTGACACAACAAATCCAATAATAACATTTCGAGAAATATTTTGACGTTTACAATATAGTGACAGCATGAGCATCATAGTCAACATTATAATAATAAAAACGGAGAACTCACCTGTTGTAATACCCATTATTGTATTTGTTGCAAACTTAACTGCGACAACAAATATAACTACTGCCATTAATGCAGCAAAAAGAATTATTCCACTCATTCCTTCTCTGTATAATACAAAAAATAAAGACAAATAAACTAAGGCAGAACCTGTTTCCTTTTGTGCCAAAATTAATAGAATAGGAATGAATATTACAGAAAGAACTTTTATATAGTTCGAGACATTATTTAATGAGAAATTGTATTCGCTAAATATTTTAGCTAATGCTAATGCTGTTGCAAATTTGGCAAATTCGGCAGGTTGCAAGCTCATTGGTCCAAGAACGATCCATGAATGTGAGCCATTTATATCAGGTGCAATAAATATAGTAACAACTAAAAGTAGTACCATGCCTATATACATTGGATAAGCGTATGTCTCATACATTCTTGAATCAATTAATAGTATTACAAGCCCCAATATGAGGGATAATCCAATCCAAGTAATTTGTTTGCCTGAAAATTCACTGAAATCAAACATACTTGCATTGTCAAAATCATAACTCGCTGCGTATATGCTAATGACACCAAAGATTACCATTATCGCATAAAGCACTAATGTTAACCAATCGATACTCCCAAATAGCGAATGTTTAGTGTTTCTTGACCCCACTGTGTATAATTGTATTTGATTTTAACATTTGAATTTCCATTCCTTTACGTTCAACACTAATTGTGTCAGTTAAGTATTTTTCAATAACTAAACTGCCGATAGGTACACCGTATGTGGCACCAAATCCGGCATTTTCAACATAAACGCAAACTGCAATTTTTGGATCATGATATGGAGCAAAACCGATGAATGCAGAATGGTCGCGTCCTCTTGGATTTTGTGCAGTCCCGGTTTTCCCACAAACTTCAATGTTTTTTAAGTTTGCCCTCTTGCATGTTCCATTCAGTACTGCCATTCTCATTCCCTCAGCAATAGCACTATAATATTTAGAATCAATTGTTGTGGTTCTTTTTGTTTGTAAATTTGATGGCAATATAGAATCTTCAATCTCTTTAACTACGTGAGGGGTGATGAACCAACCTCGATTTGCTATTGTTGCACATAAATTTGCAATTTGAATAGGCGTTGCTAATATCTCGCCTTGTCCTATTGATACAGAAATTATTGTATTTGCACTCCAATGATTTTCTCCATAAACGTCGTTATACCATTTTGCATTAGGAAGGAACCCTCTATTTTCTCCCGTTAAATCGACACCAAGTTTATAACCAAATCCCATTGAAACGAGGTGATTCTTCCATATTTCAAAAGCATTTCCGTGACTTCCATATTTTGATTTCCGATCAATCATCGCTTTGAATCCCCAACAAAAATATGCGTTACATGATGTCTCTAATGCTGGTTTTAATGTAATAGGAGAGCCATGAGCATGGCAACCAACACGCAATCCGCCAGAGACATATCCATGTGAGCATGGATATGGAGTGCCTAATGTTACTATTTTTTCTTGTAACAAAATTAACCCTTGTCCGGGCTTGAATGTTGAGCCTGGTGGATATGAAGCCATTAATGCTCTATCAAATAGTGGTTTATATTTATTTGAAACTAATTCTTTATAGTTTTTACCACGATTTCGACCAATTAATAAAGAAGGGTTATAAGTAGGACTTGAGACAAGAGCTAAAATTTCTCCTGTAGAAGGCTCAATGGCAACTATTGCACCAATCTTATTAACCATTAATGACTCAGCATATTTTTGAAGATTTATATCGATACTTAACTTTAAGTTTTTACCTGAAATAGGTGCTATATCATTTGCACCATCTTCATATTTACCTTGTATTCGTCCATGAGCATCTCGAATTAAAATTTCAACACCTTTTTTACCTCGAAGATATTTTTCATAGCTCTTTTCTACACCTAAATCTCCACAATAATCACCTGGTTGATAGTATGAATCAGAATCATTTTGAATATCTTTAGTATTTACTTCGCGAATATTTCCAAGCACATTTGCTGCGACCTCATGATTGTATCTTCTTAATATACGTTTTTGAATAAAGAAACCAGGATAACGATAAAGTTTTTCTTGTAGTTTTCCATAATCTTCAATCGATAGATGGGATATTAATCGTTGTGGAGTATATGAAGAATAGCCAGGATTGATATTGCGATTCTTCATGTCACTAATTCGTTTTAGTAGATTTTCTTTAGTAATATTAAGCGTTTTGCAAAAATCAAGTGTGTCAAATTCTTGAACATCACGCGGAATTATCATCACATCGTATGCCGGTTGATTAAATACAACTAATTCGCCGTTTCGATCGTAAATCAAACCTCTTGACGGATAAATTGTTTTTTTTAGAAAAGCATTGCTATCAGCATATTCACGATACTTATCATCAGTTATCTGCAATTCATATAATCGAACTATAAAAATAGATGCAATAACAATGATAAACCCACAAATAATATATTTTCGTTTTTCTAATCTATAATCTTTTCTCACTGCGACTATTGACTATGCGTTCAATTGCTAATATTAATAAGAATGATAATATAGTGCTACATATAATTCTCAAAAAAAGTTGTAATATATTGAAGAACGTAAAAGCTTCAATGCAAAAAACAAGAGTACAATACAAAAGCACAATTGTGAGTAAGTATTTGAAATATGCTACGAATCCGATTGTTCTAATGGTTACCTCTCCATCAGTAATATCATCGTCGCGGGTAATGTATAACCGAAGAATATTACGCTTGACAAATGATGTTAATGTACAAGATAATGCGTGAACCCCCTGTGTATCAGAAAATATATCAATAATTAATCCGGTTATAAAAGCAATTGTCATAACTATATTAATATTTATTGATAAAGGAAGGCGAATAATGAAATATATAAATATAATCGGTATCGCAACATTAAACAAACAAATATTATTAAAGACTACTACTTGCGTAGTAACCAAAACTAAAAATATAATTATAAGGTTTAATATTGACTTTCCCATTATTTAAGACTCTTTTTTTCTGTTACTTCAAGTGAATCTAATTCTGATGCCATGTAATTAATAATAACTCTTACATCACTTAATTTAGTGAAATTTGCAGTTAATTTAATTTTGAGTCTTTGGAAATCACCTTCTTTAGTCTTGTGATCTGAAACAATTATTCCCACAGGTATCCCATAAGGGAATGATGACGAGTAACCACTGGTAATAATTGTATCCCCTTTCTTATATACTGTATGTCGAGGTAATTCTTCAAGTATGGCGTATTCTGGATCAATTCCGTCCCAAATTAGTGACCCGGTATTTTGTGTGCCATTTATGCAACATGACAATTTAATATTAGGATTTAATAAAGATATTACTCGTGCATTATTTTTTCCTACAACATCAATCTTTCCAACAACTCCATTATGGTCAATTACTCCCATTTCAGGCTTAATGCTATCATTCGCACCTTTGTTTATTGTTATGTAGTTATGTGGATTATTTGTGCTATTTTTGATAACGTGTGCTTGTATAAAATTAAATTGAGATGATTGGTCGGGTATTAAAGCCGAATCAACATCATATTTTTCTTCGTAATATTGGAGTTTATTCCGAAGCTCTAAAATTTCAAGTTCTAATGATGAAGTATGTAATTGTAGGTCGTTATTAATTTTACGCAAATGAAAATATGAGCTTATATTACTCGCACCTTCATGGATAGATGAAGTAATAGAACCTGCTGATGTTAAATATACATGATGCTGATATGGATTGTTATTGAATAGTAAAATCAAACTGATTACTATATAAATTGCAAGAACAAACCACTTACTATATTTAACTATAAAATTAATTAAATCATTCACTATTTCAAAGTAAAAACTATGCCCTCAATATAGCTATTGAGGGTACATAGTTTGAGCTAAATTTATATTAGTTATCTAATTAAGAACGAGAAGTTCGCAACATTTTTCAGTGCGACACCTGTCCCTTTTGCTACTGCTAAAAGTGGGTCTTCTGCGATATGGAATTGAATACCAATTTTATCAGTTAAGCGTTTATCCAAGCCTCTTAACAAAGCACCACCTCCGGCTAAATAAATGCCATTTCTAACAATATCAGCATATAATTCAGGTGGGGTTTGCTCAAGTGCACCAAGTACAGCTGCTTCAATCTTAGAAATAGATTTCTCAATACAATGTGAGATCTCTTGATATGAAACGGGTACTTCCATTGGAAGAGCTGTCATTTGGTTAGGACCATGAACCACATAGTCTTCAGGTGGGTTGTCTAAGTCGGTCAATGCTGAGCCAACATTCATTTTAATTAATTCAGCAGTGCGTTCTCCAACTCTTACATTGTGAGCTCTTCTCATGTGTTGTTGAATATCGTCGGTTAAATCATCACCAGCTACTTGAATACTTTTGTTGCTAACAATACCACCAAGTGAAATTACAGCAATTTCTGTTGTTCCTCCACCTATATCAACAATCATATTACCTTCGGGAGCTTCTACATCAAGACCTATCCCCAATGCTGCTGCCATAGGTTCATAAATCATATATACATCACGACCTTTTGCATGTTCGGCAGAGTCGCGTACCGCACGAATTTCAACTTCAGTTGAGCCCGATGGTATTCCAACAACCATTCTTAAAGATGGAGAGAACCAATTGCTTTTTTTGCTTGCTTTCTTGACCAATCCACGAATCATCGCTTCTGCAGCGTTAAAGTCCGCGATTACGCCCTTGCGAAGCGGTCTAACAGTACGAATTCCTTCGTGCTCTTTCCCTTGCATTTGTTGAGCTTCTTTCCCAACAGCAACAAGCTTGTCTGTGCGTTTATCAAGTGCTACAATTGATGGCTCGTCAATTACGATTTTATCATTATGAATAATAATTGTATTAGCAGTACCTAAATCAATTGCTATTTCTTTAGTTAAAGAGAAAATACTCATATTAATGATTATTTTTATAGATTATTAATGTTTGAAATGTCGAATTCCAGTTGTAACCATTGCAATATTGTTATTATTACAATATTCAATAGACTCATTATCTCTAACAGATCCACCAGGTTGAATTACCGCGTTGATTCCGGCTTTATGAGCAATCTCAACACAATCAGGGAATGGGAAGAATGCGTCGGAAGCCATAACTGCACCATTTAAGTCAAATCCAAACGATTCAGCTTTTATAATAGCTTGTTTAAGTGCGTCAACTCGAGATGTTTGTCCAATTCCACTTGCATATAGTTGTTTTCCTTTTGCTAACACAATTGCATTACTTTTGCTGTGTTTTACTATTTTATTTGCAAATAAAAGGTCGTTTATTTGCTCAGGATTAACAGCGGTGGTTGTGACTTGAGTTAAATCGTTTTCTGTTTCACTTTTTAAGTCGCGTTCTTGAACTAATGTTCCATTCAAGATTGAACGGAATTGTATTTTTGTCTCATTTTTACAATTTTGAATAAGAATGATGCGATTCTTCTTTTGTTTGAGAATTTCAAGGGCGTCATTATCGTATGAAGGTGCAATGATTACTTCAAAGAAAATTTTATTAATATCTTCAGCGGTTTCCTTGTCTATATTAGCATTCGCAATAAGAACTCCACCGAATGCTGATACTGGATCGCCGGCTAAAGCAGCCTTCCAAGCATCGAAAATGGTGTTTCGAGATGCGACACCACACGCGTTGTTGTGTTTCAAAATAGCAAATGAAACCTCATTAAATTCACTAATTAAGGAAACGGCAGCGTCAATATCTAAAAGATTGTTATAGGAAATGTCTTTTCCATGTACTTGGGTAAACATTTTCTCGAAGTCACCAAAAAACATTCCTTTTTGGTGAGGGTTTTCTCCATATCGCATAATCTTAGAATTATCAATTGCAATTCGTAATGCAGAAGGACTTTCATTGCCGTCGAAATATTCAAATATTGAGCTATCATATGAAGATGATACCGCAAAGGCTTCTTTGGCAAACCAACGACGATGTGCCAAATCAGACTGGGCTCCGTTTGATTTAAGCAATTCTGCTAATGGAGCGTATTGTGCTTTTGATGCTACAATAATTACATCAGCAAAATTTTTTGCAGCAGCACGAATTAAAGAGATGCCGCCAATGTCGATTTTTTCAATAATGTCGGCATCGGAAGCTCCCGATGCAACTGTATCAACAAAAGGATATAAATCAACAATTACTAAATCAATCGATGGAATTGCATATTTGCCAACCTGTTCGATATCAGTTTTATTATCTCTGCGATTAAGAATACCACCAAAGATTTTTGGGTGCAAAGTCTTCACTCTGCCACCTAATATAGAAGGATAGCCTGTTAAATCTTCTACGGCTTGACATTTATAACCTAATGATTCAATGAATGTTTTTGTTCCACCTGTAGAAAGGAATTCAACACCATCGTTATTGAGGAGTTCTAAAATTTCATCTAATCCATCTTTATGATATACCGAGATTAGAGCTGTTTTGATTTTTTTGATGTCTGACATTTCAATTAATATTTTCATTATGAACTGCAAAATTACGAAAAAATAATATCATAATTTATTTTTCTGCTTAATTTTTACTTTATTGCTTCAGATTTTTTTATGTTCTATTTCAAAAGTGCTTTTTTAATTAATTTTATGGCGTTGGGATTTGGTTCTAATAATGTGTTGTGTTATCTTTGCAAATTATAATGGCTAATTTTGTTTCAAATATAGTTGAAGATGGCACAATAGTTGCAATAAATAATCTAATTACTAATGCGACTAATATTGTAATTACGTGCCACGTATCTCCTGATGGTGATGCAGTTGGTGCGTCATTAGCATTAAAGCATGTTCTTGTTCAACTAAACAAAAATGTAGAGGTTGTTACTCCAGATCAATGTCCTAAAAGCCTGCAATTTTTACCTGGAATTAAAACAATTATTCCGTATTCGATAAATAAAGCGGTTGCCGATAAGAAAATTCATGAGGCAGATTTGATATTTTGTTTGGATTTTAATTCATTGTATCGAGTCGATAAAATGGCAGAAATATTAAGTAGTGCTTCTGCATATAAAGTTTTAATTGATCACCATTTAGAGCCTGAAGACTTTGCTTCTATTACAATTTCTAAACCCAATTTATCGTCAACTTGCTTATTGCTTTATTATGTAATAAATCAATTAAAGTTGTCTGATTATATAACTAATGATGTAGCAACTTGTATTTATACAGGAATGTTGACAGATACAGGTAACTTTTCATATAATTCAAATGATGCTGATTTGTATTTAGTTATATCCGATTTGTTGAAATGTGGGATTGATAAAGATTCTATTTATAATCAAGTTTATAATACGAATAATGAATCAAGAATACGTTTATGTGGTTATGCCTTAGATCAAAAAATGCAATTATTCCCAGATAATCATGCCTCGTTGATTTGTATTAACAAAGAGGAGTTGGAAAAATTCAACTACGAAAAAGGCGACACAGAAGGGTTGGTAAATATACCTTTGAGCATACCGGGTATTTGTTATTCGGCGTTTTTTAGAGAAGATGATGATTATGTGAAAATTTCAATGAGAAGCATTGGTGATTTTCCTGTCAATAAAATATGTGAAAAATATTTTAATGGAGGCGGACATAAAAATGCTGCTGGAGGCGAGTTTTATGGAACTATAGTTGAAGCAGAATTATTATTTAAGTCAATATTGTTTGAAAATAATATATATTTCAATGGAAACTCGAAATAAATTTTATATTAAAGCATTATATTTCCTAATTCCTTTATTATTCATCTCGTGTGATGATAATGAAAGTTATGCTGAGTTATTGGATAAGGAGACTATAGCAGTAAATAATTTTTTAGCGAATCAATGGGTAATTAACGAAATCCCTGAAGATTCGATATTTATTAGTTTGCTTGACGTAGCAAAACCTCCATATTATAAAATGGAGGAAGATGGGAATATTTATATGCAGGTTCTTAATCCCGGTACCCTTAGCAATATGGCGAAGAATGACCAACTTATTTACTTTAGATTCTCAAGGTGTAATATAGCTGAATATGATTGGTATAGTTTTTCTCAGGATTGGGTATATTCAGGTGTAATACCGGAAGGTTGGGGTAATGCGAATGATTTTGATTACAAAAACACTGAATTTAGATTTGGTAACTACACATTGCCATCATCATCTCAATGGGGGGCGGCAATTCAAATACCACTATATTATTTAGGTATAGATTGTGAAGTTAATCTTGTAATTAGGTCACAATATGGTTATACAAACGAAATTAGTAACGTTGTTCCTTATCTATATAATGTGAGATATTTCAAAAGTCAAATATAATACATAATACTAACTTAATTTTATAATAGATGTCACTCATTAAATCAATCTCAGGTATCCGAGGTACTATAGGAGGTGCCCCAGGTGAAGGTTTAAGTCCACTTGACATAGTAAAGTTTACAGCGGCTTATGCTACATTTATTAAATCTTGTACAACAAGAGCTTCTAAGCGAATTGTAGTCGGTAGAGATGCTCGTATATCGGGAAAAATGGTAAATGATATTGTTGTTGGTACGCTTACCGGAATGGGGTTTGATGTAGTTAATATTGGATTAGCAACTACACCTACAACTGAATTGGCTGTAGTTGCAGAAAAAGCATGTGGTGGTATCATTTTAACAGCATCGCACAATCCTAAACAATGGAATGCACTAAAGTTATTAAATGAAAATGGCGAATTTCTAAATGACGCACAAGGCAAGGAGGTTTTAAGAATTGCTGAAGCTGAGGAATATAGATTTGCTGATGTAGATAGCTTAGGAAGCGTTTTTGCTAATGAAACATATAATAGTAAACATATTGACAGCGTCCTTAAGTTAGATTTGGTTGATGTTGAAGCGATTAAAAACGCAAATTTCACAGTAGCTGTTGATGCAGTAAATTCTGTTGGTGGTGTAATTATCCCTGAATTATTACGTGCGTTAGGTGTAAAGAATGTTATATGCTTAAATTGTGAACCAACAGGACATTTTGCACATACCCCAGAGCCTCTTCCTGAAAATCTTACTCAAATATCAGAATTAATGAAGTCAGGTTTAGCTGATGTCGGTTTTGTAGTCGATCCTGACGTTGATAGATTAGCGATTGTGATGGAAAATGGAGATATGTTTGTTGAAGAATATACTTTGGTAGCAATTGCTGATTATGTTTTATCTAAAACTCCTGGAGCAACAGTCTCTAATTTGAGTTCTTCAAGAGCATTGAGAGTTGTTACTGAACGTCATGGTTGTTCATATACAGCATCTGCAGTTGGCGAAGTAAATGTTGTAACTGAAATGCGTCGTACTAATGCCGTTATTGGTGGAGAAGGTAATGGTGGAGTTATATATCCTGCATCTCATTATGGTCGTGACGCTTTGGTTGGTGTAGCTTTATTTTTGAGTTTATTAGCTAAGTCCGGTAAAAAAGTATCAGAGCTAAAACAAACATATCCAGCATTTGCCATAGCTAAGAATAAAATTGAGCTGACTCCGGCTATTGATGTAGATGCTATTTTAGAGGCAGTTAAGGAAAAATACAACAATGAGAAGATTACTGATATCGATGGTGTGAAAATAGACTTTGCTGATAGTTGGGTGCATTTAAGAAAATCAAATACTGAACCAATTATTCGTATTTATTCTGAAGCATCAACAATGGAAGATGCTGATAAATTAGCTCAACAAATAAAAGATGTGATTTCATCTATGATTTAGTTTTTTCATATAATTTGTAAGGGGCAATTTTACTAAATTGTCCCTTATTTTTTACTTATCTAAAAAATGATTATCTTTACGTAGTATAAAATTGTAAGTATATGAAAAAATCAATATTCTCGTTTGTTATATTCGTTATTGCACCTATAATTGTTGAAGCTAATAAATTTCCATATTGGTTGGAAATTGATTCTACAAGTGCAATCCAACAACGCATAAAAAGTGATTTTTCTATAAAAATCCAAGATGCTGTAATCAAATTGGGTGATTTATATCCAAATGTCGATTTTGGCCTAATTAAAGAATATATTGATAATAATTACTTAGAATCAAAGTTGATTGATGGGAAAGAATTTATTCATAAAAAATCAATTGGAAATTTTAAGCTATTATACCCGATGCTAAATAATTGGGAGGGTAGAGGTGCAAAACCTGACATAGAGGACCTTGATATGGTACATTCAATTCTTAAAACGACAAAGGGCAATGGGTCAATTTGCAGTGGCAATAAAATTAAATATCGATTCACAATTGATGTGCCACGCCATGATTTTTTAATTGAAGATACGCTAAAAGTTTGGCTACCATTACCAATCGAATCGAATAGACAGAAGAATGTTAAAGTTATTTCTGCTTCACACCCTAACTATATTCTATCGGGAGCCAACTCTGAACACAACACAATTTATATGTGTGAATACATTAACTGTGCTAAAGATTCAGTTATACATTTTGAATATGTAGGTGAATATGAAACATATAGCCAATATTTTTCGCCGCAATATATATTGGATAACATAAAGCCGTATGATAAAAATTCGTTGTTATATAAAAAGTTTACAGATGTCTCTCATAAACATATTATAAAACTTGATTCATTAGCAAATTCAATAGTTGGAGATGTTAAATGTCCTTACATGCAATCAGAATTAGTTTATAATTATATATCGCAAACATATCCATGGGCAGGTGCAAGAGAATATAGCACAATTGAATGTTTGCCACAATATGTATTAGATGAAAAACATGGTGATTGTGGACAAGTTGCATTATTATATATATCAATAATGCGAACTCTTGGCGTTCCTGCTCGCTGGGAAAGTGGCTGGATGCTGCATCCATGGAGCAAAAATTTACACGATTGGGCTGAGGTCTATTTTGAAGGTGTAGGTTGGGTACCAATCGACGTTTCGTTTGGGCGATATGTTAATGAAACGGACATAGTAGTTCGTAATTTCTTCTCCACTGGCATGGATAACTATAGATTTGCTACTAATACAGGTATTTGCTCTCCATTGTATCCTCCAAAAAAGTTCACTCGTAGTGAAACTGTCGATTTTCAAATGGGAGAGGTTGAATGTTCAAAAGGAAATTTATTTTATCCAGGTTGGAAGAAAAAATTAGAAGTCATTTCAATTTCAAAAATTAATTAATATGAATTTAAGAAGATATATCTCTGTTATATTGGGAGTTTTAATGTCTGTTTCTTTATTTGCACAAGAAGAAATCAATAAATGGGCATTACCTCGCATTTCAGTCGCACACATAAGAGTAAAACCCGGACATTCTTCTGAATTATCCAGCCAAGTAGTAATGGGTACTCCAATCAAAATATTGGAAAAAGTTGGCGATTGGTATCATATTGAAACACCCGAAGGTTATCAAGGATATACAATTGGCAATTCTCTTGTGTTAAAATCATTTGACGAAATGAATATATGGCGAGATTCTGAACGAGTGGTTGTTTCATCAATATATCAAACATACGTTTATAAAAGCCCAAAGAAAACCAACGTTAGAGATGTAATAACTGATGTTGTCAATGGGGTAATTCTAAATGGTGTTAAAAGTTCTGAAGAATATAGCAGGGTAGAACTTCCAGATGGCACAATAGGATATATATTGTCAAATAATATTACTCCAATAAATGAATGGGCTCAACAATCTTTTAATTCGGAGTTAATATTAGACATTGCATATTCAATGCATGGATTACCGTATTTATGGGGTGGAACTTCGACAAAGTCTCTTGATTGCTCTGGGCTGGCAAAGGTATGCTATTACGCAAATGGTATAATTTTACGCAGAGATGCTTATCAACAAGCTGAAACCGGGATAAAGATTTGTGCTGAAAGCTGGAAGCAACTTAAAGCCGGAGATTTATTGTTTTTCGGCAACCCGGATACAAAAAGAGTTACCCACGTTGCAATATATAACAAAAACGGATTGTATATTCATGCTTCGGGCAGAGTAAAGGTTAATAGCATTGACCCTGATAGTGGATTATATTTATCCACGCCATTTTTCCATGCGTCAAGAATTAATGGAGCAGTTGGTTCTGATGGTATAATCCAAGCAATAAATCATTCATGGTATTTTAATAATAAATAATCAGATATATCACTTATATGGACCGAAGAAAATTCCTTAGAAGCACGGCACTCGGAGCTGCTGTAATTGCATCGCCTATTTCGTTTTCAGCATTTGGCGAAGCTACAAAACAAACAAGCAAGTTAGGTAGAATGAAGTTATCATTTGAACCATACGAGCTAAAACTTCGACACTCATTTAATCTGGCAAAATATAGTAGAACTACAACACCCGATGTCCAAGTAAAATTGGAGTTAGATGGGATCGTTGGTTATGGAGAGGCTTCAATGCCACCTTATTTAGGAGAAAGTGTTAATAGTGTAACTTCGTTTTTATCAAAGTTAGATTTATCGCAATTCTCCGATCCATTTCGCATTGAGGATATTCATGAGTATATGGATATGATTGCACCTGATAATAGAGCTGCAAAAGCATCAGTTGATATTGCACTTCATGATCTATTAGGTAAAATAATGGGACAGCCTTGGTATAAAATATGGGGGTTAAATCCTGAAAAAGCTCCTGATACGTCATTTACTATAGGTATAGATAAGGCTGATGTTGTTAAGAAAAAAGTTGAAGAAGCAAATCCATATAATGTATTAAAAGTAAAAATGGGGTTGGATAATGACAAAGAGCTTGTAGAAATTATCCGAGAAAAGACTGATAGACCTATCTGTGTAGATGCAAATCAGGGGTGGAATGATAAAGAAAGAGCACTTGAGATGTGTTATTGGTTGGCAGAAAGAAATTGCTTATTTGTTGAACAGCCGATGCCAAAAGAAATGATTGATGAAACTGCATGGTTGAGAGAAAGAAGCCCATTGCCAATTATAGCTGATGAATTTCTTCAACGATTACCTGATGTAAGAAGAGCTGCACAAGCCTATGATGGTATTAATATAAAACTGATGAAAAGTACAGGATTGCATGAAGCCTATAAAATGGCAGTGTTGGCTAAAGCTTTAGGAATGAAAGTTATGTTAGGTTGTATGACTGAAACATCATGTGCTGTAACAGCTGCGGCACAACTATCACCAATGGTTGATTGGGCTGATTTAGACGGAAATTTACTTATTGCTAATGACATTTTTGATGGTATAAAAATAGTCAATGGTAAAGTTACAATTCCAAATCGCCCAGGAATTGGTGTAATTCCGTTATAAAAGCACATTAAGCGATGGAAAACTTGCTTAAATAAAAAAAAATATGTAAATTTGCACTCCGAAATTGTGAATAAAATAATTGAAAATTAAAATACGGCAATGAAAAGAACATTTCAACCTTCAAACAGAAAGAGAGTAAATAAGCACGGTTTTCGTGAAAGAATGTCAACAGCTGACGGTCGCAAAGTACTTGCTCGTCGTCGTGCAAAAGGTCGTGCTCGCTTGACAGTTTCAGATTCTATCGCAAGCAAATAAAATTAGAACCTCTCTAAAATGAAATAACGCTATCAAATTCCTTTGATAGCGTTTTTCGTTATAGTAATTTATTCAGTATTATTTACTGACTTTATTCAAAATGCGTTTTATTATGAAATATAGAATCGTTAATGTGATTGTTATAACTATAAAGTATGTCCATTTTAATTCATCTGAGATTATTAAATAACCAATGTTTATACCAAGCTGAATCATTGAGTAAAACAAAGCTATTTTATAATGAGTGATATTGCATTGATTTGCTAATATTTGATATAAATGTAATCTATGCGATTGGAATATGTTTTCTCCCGCAAATAAACGTTGAAAAATAGTAAATACGGAGTCAATAGCATAAACAATCAAAAATATAATAATAGAAGCGTTACCCGTTGAGAGTATAAATTCTGACACCAAATATAAGATAAAAAATCCCATAACTATAGAGCCTACATCTCCCGAAAAACAGACTGCATTTTTCCTGAAATTGAAAAAACCAAAAACAACAGTTGCTATTATTAATACGATTATAAAAGATTGAAAAAAATCAATATATATAACAGGGACATGGTATGAATAATACAATAATGATATAAGTGTTACTAAAGTATATCCAGTTAAAATACCATTAATTCCATCCATGAAATTAAAAGCATTAATAAAACCTACTCCGCAAATTAATAACAACAAGAATACATCATAATAATCATTAAACATTAATTGCTTAAACAATAATGCAACAACAATTATATGTAATGTTAATCTAAACCACGGTGCTGAATTCTTAATATCATCATAGAAACTAATCAGAGCTAAAATACAAGCACCAATCAGCATTATATGATATGTATTTGGCACAGAGCCATGATATAATATATGAAATAATATCAGAGAGATTGAAAATATTATTCCACCACCTGAAACTTTAAACTCTTTATGTGATGACCTCGGAGTTACTTCATTTCCAATCTTAAATCTGCGAGCAATTGAAATGTATATTAACTCTGAGATTATTAATAATACAAAAATGATTAGGTAACTATAAATTCCCATTTTATTGATTATTCAGATACCACTTATATAATAAAGCAATTCCTTCATCAATCTCAATTTTATGCTTCCAACCCAATGAATGAAGTTTATCTACATTACAAAGTTTTCGCATTGTACCATCAGGCTTTGAGCTATCCCAACGAATATCCCCCAAATACCCAACTTCATTTTTGATCTTATATGCAAGTTCTTTTATAGATAATTCTTTTCCTGAGCCAATATTAATATGGCAATTACGAATTTCAGCATCACTTCCTTTCAAATCATCAAATGAAACATTTTCAAGAATATAGATCGAAGCGTCAGCCATATCCTCACTCCATAGAAATTCTCGTAATGGAGTACCTGTTCCCCATAATTGAACGTAATCTTTATAAATGCCAAAACTATTAAGCATATCAGTGATTTCGCAAATTTCTGAATCCCCTGAGATCCCTTTAATTGGCAATTTGTTAAAGTCAGCTCTAATTGCATCGATGTTATTCTCCATAAACAACTTAGCAAGATAAATTTTACGTATCATTGCAGGAAGTACATGACTCTTTTCCAAATCAAAATTATCGCGAGGTCCATAAAGGTTAGTAGGCATAACGGCGATATAATTTGTGCCATATTGAAGGTTAAAGCTTTCACACATTTTCAAACCGGCAATCTTTGCAATTGCATACGGTTCATTTGTGTATTCAAGTGGAGATGTCAATAACGCATCTTCACTGATTGGTTGGGGAGCTTCGCGAGGATAAATGCAGGTACTACCTAAAAACAATAGTTTCTTTACTCCATGCTTAAAACTTTCTCCAATCACGTTTTGTTGAATTTGGAGATTTTCGTATATAAAATCAGCTCTATAAGTGGTGTTCGCCATAATTCCACCCACATGAGCTGCAGCAAGAACTACATATTCCGGTTGTTCTTGATTAAAAAAATCTCTTACAGCAACACTATCTAATAAATCAAGCTCAGCATGTGTACGCCCCACAAGATTAGTATATCCCTTTTGTTTTAGGTTATTCCAAATAGCCGAACCGACTAATCCTCTGTGTCCTGCTACGTATATTTTTGAATTCTTATTCATTACTTTTGATTCTTGATAAGTTCAAGATCTGCATCAACCATAATGTTAATCAGTTCTTGAAAAGATGTTTTTCGAGGATTCCAGCCAAGTTTTTCTTTTGCCTTTGTGGGATTGCCGAGCAACTGCTCAACCTCAGCAGGACGGAAAAATTTGGGGTCCACTTCAACAAGAACTTTCCCGGTTGTTATATCAATACCTTTCTCATTAAGACCTTCTCCTTCCCATTTTAATTCAATACCGGCTCGCTTAAATGCCAATGTGGTAAATTCACGCACAGTGTGATATTCTCCTGTTGCAATGACATAGTCATCTGGTTCTTCTTGTTGCATAATCAACCACATACATTCTACATAGTCTCTTGCATACCCCCAATCACGTAAAGCATTAAGATTCCCAAGATATAATTTGTCTTGTAGTCCATTAACTATTCGTGCTGCAGCAAGAGTAATTTTTCGTGTTACAAATGTTTCACCGCGTCGCTCACTCTCATGATTGAAAAGAATCCCATTAACTGCATACATTCCATAGCTTTCCCTATAGTTTTTAGTTATCCAAAAACCATATAGTTTGGCAACAGCGTATGGACTGCGAGGATAGAATGGGGTAGTCTCACTCTGAGGAACCTCTTGAACTTTACCATACAATTCAGATGTACTTGCTTGATATATGCGAGTGCGATTCTCCATTTTGAGAATTCTTACTGCTTCGAGAAGTCGAAGAGTACCGGTTGCATCTGTTTCGGCAGTGTATTCGGGGACATCGAAAGATACTTTAACATGACTTTGTGCTGCAAGATTATAAATTTCCGTCGGTTGCACCTCTTGAATAATGCGAATTAAAGAGCTTGAATCGGTCATATCTCCATAATGAAGATTAATCAAGCGTTTTTGCTTCATATCTCGAACCCACTCATCAAGATATAGGTGTTCTATGCGTCCGGTATTAAATGATGAACTACGACGAATTATCCCATGTACTTCATATCCTTTTTCTAATAGAAATTCAGCAAGGAATGACCCATCTTGCCCGGTTATACCTGTGATTAAGGCTATATTTTGTTTGTTTTCGTTCATAATAGTATAATAAATTTGTACCTAATTATTTTAATAGCTTTCTGATTTCGCAAATAACTTTGTTAATATTCTCATCGGTCAAACTTGAACCGCTTGGCAAACATAATCCTTGCTCAAATAATTTTTCACAAACATTTCCACCATAGTAGGGAGCACCATTATATACCGGTTGCATGTGCATTGGTCGCCATAGCAAACGAGTTTCAATATTTTCACTATTTAATGCAACCATAATGTCATTAGGGGATAAACTACAACTTTTGTCGATTAGAATAGTTGTTAACCAAAAGTTTGAATTAAAATCACTATTTGGATTGTCTAGAACAGTAATTTGAGTTAAATCAGATAAACCATTAACATACATATCATGAATCTCTCTTCGTCGAGCAACATGATTGGCCAATACGTCCATTTGCCCACATCCAATCCCAGCACTAACATTACTTAAGCGATAGTTATATCCTATAACTTCATGATAGTAATATGGACGATTTTCGCGAGCTTGAGTAGCATAAAATGTTACTCTTTTGCCGGCATCTTCATTTGGGCATATTAGAGCACCTCCACCTGAAGTAGTAATAATTTTATTTCCATTAAAACTTAAAGCACCGTAATCGCCCAATGTTCCACACATTTTCCCTTTATATATTGAACCCAAGGCCTCAGCTGCATCCTCGAGAATCGGGATTTGATATTTGTTTGCAATGGCAACTATTTCGTCCATTTTAGCAGGCATACCGTAAAGATGCACAGGAATAATAGCTTTTGGATATTTACCAGTCTTTTCCTTACGGTCAACGATTGCTTCCTCTAATGCAATAGGGCACATATTCCATGTATCAGGCTCACTATCTATAAATACTGGGGTTGCACCTTGGTATTTGATTGGATTTGCACTCGCTGCAAATGTAAACGATTGACATATTACTTCATCGCCAGCTTCTACTCCCAACATTACTAACCCAAGATGAAGAGCAGCAGTGCCGGCACTTAGAGCAACAACACTTTCAGTGTTAAGATAATTTTCAAGGCGTCGTTCAAATTCGTCAACATTAGGACCAAGAGGAACAATCCAATTATCCTTAAACGCCTCGTCAACCCACTTTTGCTCTGTTCCACCCATATGGGCTAATGATAATAGTATTCTTTTCTCTTCCATTGCTAATTCAATGAATAATGATTAATCTATATAATTTGCTAGTTCTAATTTATTCAATATCGTTATCTATTTGAAAATTTATTAACTAAATAAAAAAATGCAACGAAAATAGAAAGTATCCAGAAAATATTAAATCAAGAGTTTGTGATATTAACTAGTATATCACATTTTGCAAATGTTTTATTCGGAATTGAATCAAAACATTCTATCGGAGCTTGTTGTCCTAATAACCACGCAATTATCGCCTTAGGCATATTAATACCAGCTTCGTGTGAGAATGGATATCCACCCCCAAAACGAGGATTCAATTCTAATACAAAATATTTTCCATCTTTCTCTAAAATATCGCAATCAAGATTTGCAATATGCTTAATTTCGGTTGCTATTTTTTTGCCAATATTGCAAATCTCTGCATTTTCTATAGTTACCGATTTATCAGTTTCACCTGCACGCATTGATAGTTTTTTCTTTATTGATACACCACAATTATTTCCTTCAAGATCGTTCATGATATCAACACCATATTCCGCTCCACTAATATATTCTTGTATCAAAACTGATTCATTGCAATTTGATGCATTAGAAAGAATAGATCTATTAATTTTTTTCTTTACTAATTTATATAGTATTTCCAAATCTTCAAAATCATAAGCGATCTCAATCCCTATAGAACCAGACCCCCATCTAGGTTTAATAATAATTGGGAAATTTAGTTCTCCTATTTTGAGCACTTCAAAAGCTTCTTTATATGAAATAAATGTACGTGGTGTATTTAATCCAATACCTGTTAGAAATTGAGCGGTTTTATATTTATCAAAACAAGTATCAATTACATCAATAGAGGAAACTATAACTTTTGTTCCTTTTTTTTCAAATTCATCTTTGTTTTGAGCTAAAATCGGCAATTCTAAGTCATTTAAAGAGATTATTGCTGCGACATTATGTTTAATGCATATATTTTTTAATACATCAATATAATTATCAGCATAAACAGCGGGGACAATCTCTACAATATCAGCTTCGGTTAGAGCAGGTGCTGACAATTGCATATCAGTTGCAATGATTTTATCTTCTTTAGATAGCTCTTCTCTAAAATATTTCAACAAATATCTGCGACGTCCTGCACATGAAAATAAAATATTCATAATTATTATTTTAGTTTTGATTTTTGGATATATTCATTTGCGCTCCATTTATCGCGAATCATTTGATATATACCATTTTCTAAAAGATATACATTGGGGAAATATCTAATGAACAATGGTGAGAGACACATGGTATATGCTCCAACATTTTTGTAAATTATTAAATCATTTATATGCAGAAGATTTGTGGAGTCTAGCGTAAATATTTTATCAAATTCAATACAAGAGCAACCTGTAATAATTTGTTTATTTACTATTTTACAATTATTATTATCTGTTTTGATTATTTCATAGAGATAGCTATCTTTTTTGAAAAGTGGGTCGATATCATTTCTTGAACCATCTGTTGTGTGAATATATAAATCTGACTCAATTTGTTTAGAGTCTATAACCTTAGATATAAAAGAAAATGATGACCCTAAAATCGCCATTCCAGGTTCTACTATAAGATTAAGTTTTTCTATATTACAATCTTTTAACGAATCATAAATTGCATCACAATAATTTTTATATGTAGGCTTGTCCTTAAATATGCCAAAATAACCGCCTCCAATATCAATATAATTAAGATCTAAATTATATTTTGCAATTATTTTATTCGCAAAAACTATAAGTTTTTTATAGAAATCAACGCTACGTGTGTGTGGTGAACGATGAAGATGAAGACCTTTAATTTGTATGTTTGGAATTAGTTTTATCTTTTTAATTATATCCTTTAATTCATTTGTTTCTTCTGAAAAACCGAAACGTCCAAAATCATTATCTCCAATAGCATCATCAGGAGCAACCTTGGAGATATTTATATTTACCCGAATGCCAATATTATACGACTCGTTTTTAGGTAATTCTTTTAGCCATTCAATCTCCCGTTTGGCTTCGAGGTTGACTATTGCTCCATGTATTATCGCATCCAAAAATGTTTCTTTGGATTTCATTGGACCATTATATATTATATGGTCTTTTGAATATCCGCAAAGTAAAGCTAATTCATATTCGTCATGAGATACAACCTCCGCATAGCACCCCATTTCTCTTGCCAAACACATACAATAAGGCAAAGAGTTTGTCTTAACAGAATATCCTATTATGTTTTTGGGAAAGCATTCATTTAAAGCTTGCTTAAAGCCATAAATACTTCTTATTAATTCTGATTTATCAAGAATATAACATGGAGTTTCTAAATCAGTTATTTTAGTCAATTTAATTTGTTCCATCAAAATCCTCCATAGTGGCATTTGTTGCCGAGTTAATACCTTCTCTAATAAATACTTTTTTTATTGATAAAAAGATTATCTTTATATCAAGCAAGAACGAGACATTGTCAACATACCACACATCTAATTCAAATCTTTTTTTCCAAGAAATAGCATTTCGTCCATTCACTTGTGCCCAACCAGTAATTCCTGGGCGAACTTCATGGCGACGAGCTTGCTCTTTCGAATATAGTGGTAAATATTGAGGGAGTAGGGGGCGTGGACCTATCAATGACATATCACCTTTTAACACATTCCATAATTGAGGTAATTCATCAAGAGATGTTGAGCGAACAAATTTACCTACTTTTGTTAGCCTTTCTTCATCTGAGAGTAAATTTCCATTCTCATCGCGCTCATCTGTCATGGTCTTAAACTTAACAACTTTAAAGATTTTTTCATCTTTTCCTGGACGTTCTTGAAAGAACAATGCACCCGCACCTTTATTTGCAAATGTCAGCCATATCCATAAGAAGATAATAATAGGAGAGAGACATAGTAATGCAAATCCAGAAAGGATAATATCAAGAAACCTCTTAATGTATCTACTATATAATTTCATTATAAACTTGATTATATTTTTGAACCATTATGTTTATGTCATATTGCATCGCTTTTTTTCGACAAGCAAAAGTAACTTTATTATAGTAATCTTTGTTATCGCAAAGAAATTGAATTTCATTTGAGAGGGCTTTATAATCTTGATGAGGAAATAGTATCCCAGAACCTCCAACAATATCTCGCAAACCATCAACATCACTTGCTATAAATGGACGATCTGATGCCATTCCTTCAATGCAAGAAAGGGATAATCCTTCCCAATGAGAAGATAAAACGATAATATGAGATTGTTCTAATATTTGAGGAATATCAGAACGAACACCACAAAATTTAACTCTTTCATCAATTTTTAATTCAGAAACTAAATTTTCAAGAATATTCCTACGTTCTCCATCTCCGACTAACCACAATTTGTATTCATCTGGCAATGTAGCAATTGCTTTGATTAGAGTGTCTTGATCTTTCGCTTCTCTAAAACCGGCAACCATTGTGATTATTCTTTCTGACTCAGTAAAATCAGAATGTCGTAATGATTGAAATTTAGATAAATTAATGCCATTTTCTATTGTGGTAATGTTATAATTCTTTCCTATAAAATTTTTAAGTGCATCAGAAGCATCTTCTGAAATAGAGATAATTGATTGGTATTTTTTGTAGATGAATTTATCTAAATATCTAAAGATTCTTGAATTTCTACGACGATTATTTGTACTATGTTCTGTTGTAATCAACTTACATTTAGCTTGTGATATAATCTTTGCTAATGGCATATAATACTGGCAGGCAGTGTTATGTGTATGGACTATATCATACCTTTTTATGAATTTTATCAAACGAAAGATGTTTAATGGATTATATACATTCCCTCCAATTGATAAATAATGAACTTTAATTCCAGACTTCTCTAGTTCTTCATAAAAAGGAGTGCGAGTGCCGTCAAATAACAATAACCCAACTTCGTTTCCTAAATCTCTTAAACGAGGAAGAAGGTCAACCATTAATTTTTCTGCTCCACCTATTTGTAGAGATGTTATAACATGAAGTATTTTCATTATTTAACTACAAGAGATTTGTTGTGTTTAACTTTTCGTCTAATTATAGCGTAAAGAATTACACCCGGAATTATAGCAAATAGTGTTAGCCATTTTTGAGGAGATTCTTTGATAAATCTCTTATTTTTAGAAATGATACAACTACTCACATAATGAATACATGATATAAATCTTCGCTTCAATGTGGGAGCAACAACCATCTCTGTTTTACGGAAGAATGCAAAACCGCGAGGATTGTTCCAATATTGTTTCCACATCATATTGCTCGAACCATCAACTTGATATTCTACAGTAACAAGTGGCTGATTTAATGTAAGCATCTTGTAATCTTGGTCGATTAGCATATATTTATATGCCAATCCTACATATCGTTCACCTTCAAATAATGGATATTCGGGATATTTCTTAATAACTTCAGTTCTATATACTAATTTTTTATCTCCTCTACCACCATCGGCATAAAAATCCATAAGGGTAGTTTCTTTCATCTCAGAGGGAAATAATGTCCCGATTATTGATCCATCTTCACGTTGGTCTAAACCGATAAATCCGGCATATTTTTCTGTCTTATTATTTTTCCAAAATGTAATAATGTTCTCAACAGCATCATTCGGCATGTAATCATCGCTATCAATACATGTGTTTAACTCAGTAGTAATATTTTTATATGCCGTATTATGAGCACCATGCATTCCTTGGTTCTCTTGATAGATATATCTAATCATAAAATCAGACTCTTTAATCCAATCATTTACAATCTCTGCTGTATTATCAGTTGAGCCATCATCAATTATAAGCCATTCAAAGTCTTTACATGTTTGTTTACAAAGACTCTGATATGTGCGTTCTAATGTGCGAGCTCGATTATATGCCGGAGTAAAAATAGTTAACGTTTTCATTACATGAAATAAGTAAATGCAGTCATGCAAATGAGTAATAATCCTAAAACAACACTTTGATTTTGCAAAAACTTAAATTTACAAAATGGATAAATAAGAACAATTGGATATAAGAACCAAGAAAGATATGCGAAACGATTAGAATATGCAGCTGTATTAATTAATACCCAAAATGCATTTGAAAATATATATGTATGGAGTATAAATGCGTATGTTTTATCTATTATTTTATTTTTTGAAAATACAATCCAACCAATCAGAATTGGTAATGCACTATATAATAAGAAATCCCAACGAAATCCGACTTGTGAAAACATTTCCGTACTTACATCTTGATTCAAATAATTTGCCATGCGTCCATCATCAATTAATCCTGAAAATAATGATTTGAATTGACTTTGGAACAGTAATCCTAATAGAATACAAAAAAGCCAAAACGAGATGTTAATCTTTGTATTTTTCAAAAACAATGCACCGGTAGCTGCCACAATTGTTAGCAAACACGCTTTATGAGTCATAGAGGCTAATATCAATAATGCATATCCAATTATCATCTTCTTTTTAGTACGAGAGAAAAACGATAAGCCAAGCATTGCAATACTGGTAGCCATGCCATTACGAATCCCATTTGTAGCATATCCCCAAAAAGAGAATGCAGTAAATAAAAATATGATTGCAATTAATGTATGTCTAGGAAACCAACGATATGCTGCAATGCTCATCCCTAAAACATAAAATGTAGCTATGACAAATAGCCATCCTGATGCATCAGTAAGGTCTATGCAAATCCATTCAACATAATTCCAAAATGGCTCTGTTGCTATACCTGGTAGTTCACTCCACACTCCACTTTGTACAAGATTAAACATCATTGTGTATAGATTAGTATCTGCATAACTCGTAATAGGACGAGTGCCAATATATATAGTTGCTAAAATTACAGTAACGATAGATGGGAAACTAACTGACGTTCCTTTTATTAATTTATAGTCACTTTTGTTACACAAATATATTGCATAAAATAGTGCAAATATTGATGTAACATTAAGCCATATTGTTGTAGAAAATATTGAACTCATTTACTTAGTTTATTAGTTTATTCCATTTTTTCATTATAGAATCAATATGATATTTATTCGCCAAATCTCTACAATTTGATGACATTGATACCATTAATTGTTTATTTGATAGTATTTCATCTAATTTTATTGCTAACTCATTACTATCATCAATATTTATTAGATAACCGTTTTTACCATTATCAATAATATCCATCGGGCCTTCGCATTTTGTTGCTACACAAGGAGTGCCACATTCCATTGCTTCAATTAGAACCATACCAAATCCTTCTACTCGTGAAGGTAAAACACAAATTACACTCTCTAAATATTTTTCTTTTATATTTGAGGTAGGTTCGTTGATATATACGCTATTACTTAAGTCGTTTTTACGAATTAAATTTACGAGATTTTCGTAATTATCTTTTTTTTCGCCATATATGTGAAGCGTAAAATTGGGAAATTTTTGACGAATTAAACTCCATGCACTTATTAAAACATCATGTCCCTTAAAATATGAAATAGAGCCAACTGATATAATTTTATTTCTCTGAGAAATCGGAGCGATAGTCGCACAATTAAAAGGAAGTGGATTGGGGATAACCTGCAAATTATTTGCTTGTGGCCAGTCTTTCTTATTGTTATCGGTTAGTACTACAAAATAATCAAATCGAGAAGATCCGAAATTCATTATTTTGCTAATAATTCTACTTTTCAAACCATTCCCATGAATCGCTTTTGTAGTATGACGTTCGTATATAACTTTACATTTGGGTTTAAAAATCAGAGGAAATAATACTCCTTTTAATCCATCATCAGCAACAAATATAGCATTAGGATTGACGGTTTTTATAATGTGTCTTATTTCACTAATATAAGTTTTGTAAAAGGATATTATATTTCCAGTTGTATTAATATTGTGAATCGAAATTTTATCACTTAATGGATAAAATTTTGCCTTATTTTCTTCGTTTAAAGTTACTATATGCACATCATAGTTGTAATTGTCAGCAAAATATGAAGCTTTTAGCGAAACGACTCTTTCTAAGCCACCACTGCCGGTAATGCCATTAGTTATATATAGTATCTTTTTATGCATTATAATAACTCATATATTTTTTCAACCTCACACTCATTTCCATAATCGTGAGTTGAGAGGTAATTTGATATTTCAATTTGTTTCTCTTTATTTTGAGCAAAATTATAAACAGCTTCAGCAATGGAATCATTATCCAAATTGCAAATTATACCATCAATACCATTTTTAATTTGAGATTTTGCTGTAGGATAGTTTGTAATGATTACTGGTTTGCCCAAGATTTGTGCTTCACGTACTGTAACTGATTTTCCTTCATAGCGAGAAGGTTGTACGTATATATCACAATTAGTGATATATGGATACGGATTTTCTTTTTTACCAAGTAAAATTACACAACCTTCAGTATTTGTTTTGTTAATATTTTCAATTGTTTCTACAGTATCGCCAAAGCCAATAATGTACCATTTGAATTTCAATCCTTTTTCTTTTAAAATTTGAGCAATATATGGTATTGCCTCAAAATTCTTTGCAAAACAAAAGCGACCTATAGAACACAGTTTTATAAAATCACCTTGCATTTCCTTGGGTTCAAACAAAGATGCCTGCTGCTTTATAAATGATGAAGAGAGAATATTCTCAATTTCAATGATTTTGGGCTTAAGTGAAGGGAATACATGTGTAAAAGTATTTGTAACATCATTCGAGATTGAAACAATATTATCAAAGCTATTCCATACAGGTAATTCAGCATTTGCATCAACTGAAATTTTGGAGTAATCAGTATGAATCCACGCTATTTTTTTCTTGGCGCTAACCTTATCTTTAACAATATTGTGAGGAGTAAGGAAACTTATTGCTAAATCATATTCTCCATATTTTTTTAATGAGGGCAATAGGGGAGTAGTATATTTAGCCACTAGGTTAAAAATCGAAGCATCATCACAACTCCTCCTTTGTTTTTTTCTAAAAAATAGGGGAGGTGTCACGTAGTGGCGGAGGGGTGATGAATAAAATTTATGTACAACCTTAGCTAATAACCTTGCAAAAGCAATTCCCAGATGAGCTTTTTTTATTGCAGAAGTTATAGGTTTTTCGATAACTGAATAAGCACTAATTTCGGGCAAAAGATTAATCTTAGAAGGGATTAACTTCATAAACTCGCCTGTGTGTTGATTTATAAACAAATCAACATCTACTTTATTTGTATCAATAGCATTTAGAAGCCCAAGCAAAGCCCTTTCAGCTCCACCAATTTCCATATAATGCATATTAATAAAAATACGAGGTTTCATCGATCTATGATTCTATAAGTTGATAGAATTTTTCAAGTTCTTCGATATTACCTTTCTTTTCAGTGCGTTGATAATCAGAGATTTCTTTCATCTTTTCGGGATGCTCTATCAAATCCTGAATTGCATCAGCAACTGCAGTCGCATCAATTGGAACAACAATACCATTTTTCCCTTGCACCATTTGATTCCATACTGCGTCAAACTCTGTTGTTACAACAGGTTTGTTTAAGATTTTGGCCTCTGCTATTGATAATCCAAAACCCTCATGACGAGAAGTTTGTACGTATAAGTCACATTCTCTAAAATATGGGTATGGATTACCTTTAGCACCTAATAATACAAATTTATCGGTTAGATTATTTTCTTTTACAAATGTTTCCATTTCTGAACGGAATCCACCTTCACCAACTGCATACCAAATAAAATCAACTCCTCTTTCATTTAATATTTTAGCAACATTAAGAGCAATATCATATCCTTTGTGTTTATTGTTTAATCGAGCAACAGTAAGTATTTTTACTTGATTACGACTATTTCTTAAATCAAAGACACATTCTGAAGCCAACTGATTTATAGTATTAGGATCAACAATGTCATATATTATGTGAGTTTTTTCCTTTATATTTGAAAATTTCAAACATAAAATCTCTTTTGCAGAATTTGAGACTGCTACAATTTTATTATACTTATTATAATATTCTTGATTGAATTTAAGTGTTTTACCATCTATTAATAAAGACGAATTCACCCATGCAATTTTTTTAGTTGCATTTACTTTGTCAGCCACATAAAAAGTTGGAACACCTTGAGAATATGCAATTGCAACATCATATTGTTTATCATTCTTTTTGAATGATTTTTTTACAGATTTCCAAAACAACATAGCTTTATCAGGATGAGATGTTGTTTTATTAAATATTAATTTTAAAGAATAACTTAATCTAGAAAAAAAATATTTAGGACATGTTGTTGATGCTATACTTTTCGAACAGTATGATAAATACGTAATATTGGGGAGTATAGTTATATTTTTTGGTAGAAATTTTTCAAATTCACCTCCTTTAGAAAATAGTTGAAGATCAATTTCATATTTTGTCGAATCAATGCAATTAAGCAATGTCAACAAGCTTTTTTCAGCTCCACCAATTCCTAACGAATCAATAACAAATAAAAGTCGTTTCTTCATTCTCTATTTATTATTTAATACTTTTTCTCGAAGAATAGTGGAATTAGTACCTTGTGTATATGGGAAATAGACAATTTTACAACCTACTGCATTAAATTGTTCTTCTGTTTGTTTAAATAATTCAGATCCTTTCCAGTCATCTCCTACAAACATCACGTTAAACTGTAAATTTTCCCATGCTTGGAATTTATCTCGTGTGGTTTGTGGCACAACTTCATCAACATACTTTATTGCTTCAATAATTGCTTTTCGTTCTTCAAATGGAATAATAGGCAATTTATTTTTATACGATTCACACAATTCGTCAGTTGTAACACCAACTATTAAATAGTCACAATGTTCTTTAGCTCGTTTCAATATATTAAGGTGGCCAATATGAAACATGTCAAACACACCTGTTGTATATCCTATGATTTTTTTCATTATTGATTAATTATCTGCATTACTTTATTATACACTCTTTTACAAGCCATTCCATCTTCAAATGAGCCTATTTCGCTGTTAAATGATTTCATCGCTTCGGTGTATTTTTTATAATTAAATTCTGAGATGGTTTTATTTAGCTCCTCATTAGTTTGGCAAAGAGGAAAAGGCAATTTAGTAATATCAAAATATAAATTGCGATCATTTGCCAAATAATCATTTAAATCAGAGGCATATATTATACAAGGCTTTTCAGTAATTGCAAAATCAAACATTAAGCTAGAATAATCAGTAATCAAAAGGTCGCTAATCAAAAGCAATTGTTGAATATCATCATAATTGGTAACATCAATAACATCGTCATACTTTTCGACTAATTCTTTTGATAAATTTTGCAAATGAGGGTGTAATCTGATAAGAATTTTCCAATTCTCATTTTTCTCTAATCTTGTTTTTAGACGATTAAAGTCTATATCATATGCTTCTAGCGAATTGTTCTTGCGGAATGTAGGAGCATAAAGCAACAATTTCGTTGTAGAAGATATGCCTAATCTGTTTTTTAACTGATTAATTAACACATCATCTCGTTTAAACAAGATGTCGCATCGTGGAGTTCCACTTTCAAAAATCTCACCATCATACCAAAAGGCTCTTTTGAATATTTGAGTTGAAAACTCGCATCCCGACAAAAGTATATCTATTTGACTTGAATCATGTTTTGCCATTTTAAGATATGTTTGAGGGATTGTTTCAATAGCATCATTTTCAATCATCTTCAATCTTAGCGAGCTATGCCATGTTTGGATATATGTTTGATTTACTCTTTTCTTAAAATATAGAGGTAAACGATAATTTGTAATAATTACTTTTGCTGTAGATAATTCATAAAAATACCTAATTGAGTAGTATTTTACTTTAGCAATGTTGTTTAGTGTATATTTCGAAGGGTTAATAAAAGCCCATACAATTTTTAAATTGCCATTTTCTTTAGTAAAATATTCACTTAAATATTTAGGATTACATCCATATTGAGCTCCATAATAACCGATAAATAAAACTTTATTTTTTCTTATCGGTAGAAGCCTAAATATTATTAAAAATATTTTGTTTAGAAATTCTCTCATTAGTATTTAGTTGTCACGTATTTATTGGGCAATAAGCGATTATATATGCGTTGAATTAAATTATTTATTTTCAGAATAGATGTGTAATTTCTACCAAGCAAATAGATCGGGGAATATTTATATGCTTCTTTAAAAAAGTAGTTATACTTATTGTTTATCTCAACCCAATAACTATTTAAATTTGCAAAGTCTTCATTTTGGGTATTAACGCTAATCAAAGTATTTGCAACTGTTTGCCAAAACTTTTTTGCAATAAGATTAGTATATTGAGGGTACTTATCTGAAATAAATAATAATCGTTGCTCATATCCTTTTAGAAGATCTAAAATCTTAATACTAAAAGTTCCTGAGATTGATTCGTTTCGTTGGCGGTAGTAATATAATGGGGTAGGGATTACTCCATAGTTATTAATATTATGAATGATATGATGTTGCCAATATGAGTCTTCAAAATATACTCCTTTAATAAACGAATGCTTTTTGACTATTTCGGTTTTATATATTTTGCCCCAAGCAAAATTTTTGATATAATCGTTTCTAATCAACTCTTTCATTGCTTGATCGCGATTGAGGATATAAGGAGTTGTTTTACTATTATCATATAACAGATAGTCATTATATGCATAATATAATCCACCTTGAACTACTTCGCATTTATTTTCTATTGCATAATCTAATAGAGTTGAAATCGCATTTGGTGCTAACCAATCATCGCTATCAATAAAATAGATGTATTGCCCGCTAGCAACTTTTATCCCGGCATTACGAGCATCAGACAATCCTCCATTTTCTTTGTGAACGACAATCGTTTGAGGATACTTTAACTTATACTCTTCACAAATTGAGCCTGAATCATCAGTAGATCCATCATCAACAAGAATCACTTCATAATTATCCCTTATTTGCGAATACACCGAATCTAAACATTGCGTCAAATATTCAGCAACATTATATACAGGGATAAGTATTGAAAGTTTAATCATCTGTTTTTGATTAATTTTACAATTCCGTTAAATATGGATTTTGAAGAAAAATCAACAATCACATTAGGAGTGCTATAGACTCCTAATTGTTCTTTAGCACCAGTGAAATTTGTAGATAGTATTGGATTGTTGAAAAGTTTTGCTTCTGCAAGAGTAATACAATAGCCCTCATGAAATGATGGTTGCACATATATATCACAATGTTTCATATATGGATATGGATTTTCTAATGCACCGTAAAATATAGCATGACTTTCAATTCCTAATTCTTTTGATTTTTTCTTACAATTCTCTAAATCATTTCCGGCTCCAATGTAATGCCAATTAATATTGTATCCAGCTTCTAAGAGTAATTTGAGAGAGTCCAATGTCATTGATTGACCTTTTTCTTTTGAAACTCTACCAACAGTAACAATATTTATCCCATTATAGTTAGCAAAAGGATTTTCTAATTCATCTGCTAATTCCAGGATCTCTTGCTTATTGATTTTATTTGGATAAAATCGTGATTTTGCTGTATATTGAGGAAATGTTTTATCAAATATCTCTTTTCCTAGATTAGAAACTATATTAATTTTATCATAATTGTGATATAATTTATTGATGACACCTTTGTCAGGATTAATTTTAGAAATATCATAATGAATCCAAACTTGTTTTTCTTTTGCTTGAACCTTTTGTGTTACAAAATAATCAATAAAGGGTAGTGGGCCTGCATAAGCAAATGCTTTATCATATTTTATAGGGAAATTTGGCACATCCTTAAACATTATATTAAATAAAACTTTTTGAGTATTTGTTAATTTATAACAAATATATGCCCACAACAATTTCAATGCAAAAACAATTTGTTTTTGCTTCAAATAATATTTTATATTTGATAATGGGGGATTATTAAATATATGTTTGTTTTCTTTGTAAGATGTGATTTCGTGCAAAGTAATATTGGGTGACAACTTTGATAGGAATCCTCCTTTTTGTTCTAACAATGCAACATGAATATCATATTCAGTAGGAGAATATGTTGCAAGTTCTGCAAGAAGGGCCTTTTCAACCCCACCAATATTCATTGTATGAACAACAAAGAGAATTGACTGTTTCATAAACTAAAATGGTTACGTAATTTTTTTAGCAATATAAGTACTGTTCGAATAATAATAGAATTACATTTTATTTGGATATAATTTATTTTACTAATATTGTTTTTATTTCGTTCTAAATGGATTAATAAATAATGGTTTAAATCACTTTTTTTCCACTGTTCAGGTGTTTTTACATTGTATTCACAAAATGCTTGCCATTGAATATATGCATGTTTGAAAAGAGAACTACTATATTGTTGTGCTAGGCGTGATGGAATTGATTTTTTTAACAATATCCAAAATTTTGATTCGTATTCAATAGTTTTAGCCTGTGTATTGATTGCAGAATTTTGACGATATCGATAATTATATATTTTATCCTTAAGAATAATAACCTCTTTTTGAGAACAAAACGCCAATTTAACATTCATCAACATGTCTTCGCCAATGCTTATTTCTTTTGGAAGATTAAATATTGTATTATTAAATAAATCTTTTCTGATGAGTTTTGCCACAGGAGAGACCAATTTGCCACTAATTAAACGAGATCGATAATGGTCTATATTAATTTTTTCTTCGTTCTCTTTTTGATCACCAATTTGCCCAATTATTATATCTGTAACGTCATTTGTATATCCATAAAGCAAATATAATGCATCATTAGGAATAAAATCATCAGAATCGACAAATGTAATCCATTCACCTCTAGACACATTCACTCCTCGCTCTCTAGCTTTAGTTACACCCTCGTTGTTCTTGTTAACAACAACAATGCGAGAATCTTTCCTTGCATATTCTTTGCATATTTTGAGAGAATTATCGGTACTACCATCATTAACAAGTATCAACTCAAAATCGGTAAATGATTGAGCTAATATGCTGTCAATACATTGAGGTAAATATTGCTCAGTATTATAAACTGGAACTATAATTGAAATTTTAGGCATAATTTTCATCTACGATGATAAAATAATGAGGGAGAGAATGTAATTAGTCGAAGATATAGAAATTCTTTCCACGTTAGTTTCCCATGAAATTTATATAACTTATATTTTGCAAATATACGGAGTTCTTTTCTTGCTTCACTTATTGATAAATTTTTAATATAATAATAAAAAAATGGTAGAAGATGCCCAAAATGACGTTTCTTAATTAATGTAAGTTTTTTATTGAATCGTTTCTCTAATTTTGAAACCGAATTTTGTAAAGCTCGAATATGATTATAATAAGTTTGTGCAGAAATTGCGTATTTAGAACCTATGGATGATATCTCTATTATGTAATAATAATGATATGTTGCAATGTTAAATAGTTTAATTGATTCACAATGCAGGATATAATCAAAGTTAAAAATTGCATCCTCACCTCTGATTATACTTGTATTATATTTAATCTCAAAAGTTTTTATTATTGAGGTTCTATATATTTTTGCCCATGGTGATGGGACATATCCGAGATGACAATTTGACGATAACCATGTGTATATTTCACTAGTGTTTTGTAAAAGTTGAGAATCAGGGATTTGTTTAGTGTGTGTTGCACCAAATAATTCTATTCCACAAATCATTAAATCAGCATCGTATGTAAACGATGAAAGAAAATCTGAAGATATCCAATCATCGCTATCAACAAAGGTTATCCATTCACCTTTTGCAATGTCTATCCCTTTATTCCTAGCAGAACTAACACCACCATTTTTTTTATGAATAACTATAATTCGAGAATCTTTTTTAGCGTAATCATCACATTTTTTACCTGAATTATCTGTACTACCATCATTGATTAATATTAACTCAAAATCTGTGAATGTTTGAGCTATTATGCTCTCAACACACCGAGGCAGATATTCTTCAGTGTTATATACTGGGACTATAACTGAAACTTTTGGCATAAATTTACATCTCTTTAAGATAAGCTAACGATAATTTTCGTTGTTCTTCCAATAATCTATTTATTTTATTATAATTTAAATCAGGATAATCAGTCTGAATATCATCCAAGTTTTGAATTGCATTCGTCGCTTCAATGTTTGACAAAAGATTAATATAACGTTCATCTCTGACACTACCAGTTTTAAATGCATATATCGGACGATTAAATATTAAGGAATAAACTGTACCATGAAAGGATGAAGTAAAAACACACGATGCATATTTTAGTAACGATATAAAATCTGGTAATGAATATAGGCCCGTCGATAACTCAACTACATCAAGGTTTTGTTTTTTTGCAAACGACTTAGCTTTATTTATTATTACATCAGGATTGTCTTGGTTTTTAATAAGTTCATACACTAATACATATTTTTGGGTGGCATATTTTTCACTTGCTAATTTATCCCAAAATTCTGATGAGTGCAATAATGTAGGGTCAATATCTATTCTTGATTGAATATTAGTTTTTTGCAAAAGTAAATTAGATGCGTTTTGCTCACGAAAAGACAACTTATCAAATCGATTGGCAATTATTTTAAGTTCATCTATGCTTAAATTGCTAAATGTGTCTGAATTTGCACTAATTGCATAACCATATAGTTTTGAATCTTTATTTCTTTTAAAATCTCCGAAATAAATTTGTTCAAATTTTATAGTGCAACATTCATTCCACAATTGGTCACTTCCTATAACATATGCATCATAATTAGTAGGAATATTGTCGCGATAATATTGCTTTTTAGTAATATTAATGTAGGTTTTGCGAAACTTGTTAAAGAAATACCTCTTTTTGTATTTCTTTGCTTGATCTTTCATCCATGGCTCGATTTTGTAATTATGTAACCAACAACGGATAAAATGACTTAACGGGGTAGGTTTATATATCTTTTCTGTATGAGGATTGCGATAATCAATTATATGAACGTCATGACCAATTGACTTTAATGCCTCTTGTAATGCATAGCATTGTAGTACTGCTCCATAATTATTTGCATTATGGAATGTTAATATTCCTATCTTCATTTTACGATGCTTTTTAATTTTTCTTTAACTCGCCAAGCAAAAATACGCAGTTGTGAAGGAGACTCTTTTTTATGTACAGCATGAAGAATCTGCTCCAAAGTTTCATTATTTTTTCCTATTTTTTTGAAGAAATATGTTCTATATTTAGGAATCTTACAATCTAAATGCAAATTTGGATTTCGTTTAGGATCTACTATAATTGACTTTGCCCTCTTATCCAGATTCAATGAATTAACTATCTCTAACCCTTTTGTTGAATATGGTAAAATTAATGATACTCCCTTATCATCATCATATTCCGAGTCAACAACATCGATTCCCCAAAAATCAGCAATTGTTATATCACTATTCCCTTTCCCTGATCTTGTTGGACACTGATGACAAGACGGACGCAAGCAGATATTTTTTAGAAAGACCTTCAAATATGTATCTTCAAATAATCGACCTTTTGTTAGTGTAACAATATTCCCACCTTGTATTGCTTTAGCATGAAAACTAAAAGTCTTCCACCCTGCAGATTTATCTCTAAATGATATTTCATGCATATGTAGTGCTTCGGGATTAATCTCTGACAGATACTTTTGCCATACCATAGGACTTGGTACACCGTGGCATATTATATCGATAGTTAATAAGTTTTCATAATCTTTTCGCAAATATCTTTTTAATCCAGCTATCTGACAAGGAGTTCCACTAAAAAGCACCTCACGCCCATTGTTAAGGAATTCTTTAGCTTTAATATAACAATTTCCAATATTAGACTGGACATACTTACTCCCTCTAAATTTCGTAATACCTTCTATAGATTCTGTATAACTATGAATTACATCCCATTTTTCATTAAAACATGCTCCAAAAACAACACCATTGTTACTAATTACACGTTCAGCGAGCATGCTAAATACTCCACCAGAAGAACTCTTCATACGAATATCTTCATTGGGATTTTTTGCGGCATAACAAACTAATGGTGTTCTTGAATCATTTTGGTTTATAACTGGACAAACATCCTCACATAGATTACAGTTTATACAAACTGTATTGTCTACAACTGGATATGAAAAATCTTCCTCATCAGTAGCTGTAGAAATACAATGTGTCGGACAAACTTGAACACATGCATTACAACCACAACAATCCTTTTTATTTTTGATATTTATCATTTTCGTTAGATCTTATATAAAAATTGGGCTGTTATATCCTTTACTTTATTAATAATAAAATTGCGTTCGTTTTTATTGCACCCCATATATAGTATTATAAGTGGAGAACTGATTATGCTGACTGTCGAAGAAAGGATAAGTTTTGTTAATTGATTATTTAATAGAAAATAGGTGATGCTTGGTAAGATTGCTGCAATTATTGCAACTATTATAACCTTAAAAAATACATCTGTAACATATTTGCTTGATGACCACTGGGGAATATCACCTCTTAACATTATCATTCTTGCAAAAAAAGCCATAATTGAAACTAATATATTTGCATAATAAACAGCTTCAACAGGAGCTCCTAATTTCAATAAAATATAAGAAAATGGCAATGATAGTAATTGTATTCCGCCAACAACTATTTGATAATTTCGTATTTCTCCAGTTGCTAGTTTGGCGGTAATTAATGGCCGAGAAAAGACTTCACATAGTGAATAAATTAATATTAATCGAACAAAATGAACAGTGTGTTGAGGCACGACCCCAAGCCATAATTTAAAGATATATTCAGTGTTCAACATTACAGGAATTGCAAAGAATAGCAATAAATATGCAGAGAATTTTGCGCCACGATGTAATAAAGAAATTAAATCGGAATACTTTTTAGCTGCATAATTTTTTGTAATTTGAGGATTAAATGCTATCATAAAATTACCTGTAAAACTCGTAACAACACCCGTCAATGTTGTTGCAATACCTACAGCGGCATTGACTACGGTCCCCCCTGAAAAAATATTTAACAAAATATTATTTCCTTGACCGCGCAAAACTCCAGATACAGCTCCTATAGTGTTCCAACCTGCAAATCCAAACATTTTATAAAATAAGGCCTTATCAAATATAAATCGATACCTACACTCCACAAAATGATGTTTACAATAGAATTGATAAATCAATTGAACAATAATAGCTATAACAAGCATTAATGTCGCATAAGTTTCAAGTTTGTCAAATGGGGATATATATAACATATATACAATGACTAGTTTCATCAAAGTTTCAAAAATTGTGATATAAGCATATACCCCCATATGTTCATGAGCCATAATTGATGCATTAAAAGGCATACTTATTAGGCTCACTGCAAATGTTATAACAGAACAATGAAAAACCCAATATGCAGCTGGCATACGCCCCTCTGGAATTTTGATTTCATTATTTAAAAACCATATGCCAACTATTTCGGCAACAATAAATAAGATAATAACTAATGCAATTTGAACATTAACAGATGTAGAAAAAACTCTTTTTAGTTTTTCGATGTTACCAGTACCAAGTTCAAATGTTATAAATCGACTTATTGCTGCAGAAATTGATCCAGAAACAAGTGAAAACATTGAAACTACACCACCAACAACATTATATATGCCATAGTCTTCAACTCCTAATGTATTGAGAACAACCCGAGATGTAAATAGCCCAATAATAAGGGTTATAAACATTCTAAAATATAGCATCAATGTATTTTTCGCGATGCGTTTATGAGAGGAAATCTCCTCGACATTGGGAGTAGGGGAGTCAAGTGGTTTGACCTCTTGACTTGTATTGCTTACTTTTATGTCTATCTCTTGTTCTTTTTCCATCTGTTGATGTTGATGAAAGCGATTTAAAATGTGTGTCGAATAAATGTAGGCATCTTCTGAGGTTTATTTGAAGAAATTTGAAATCCTTTTTTTTATCAAGCGACTAAGCGATTTCTTTTCTTTTGAATATAACATCTGAGCCGTTGGCATGTTAAACTCTGACCAAAATGATTGGCTTAACTCTTGTTCCAAATATTCTATAATACAATCTTTAGGCATGCAATTTGAATTTATTAAGTGCCGAATGTGATATTTTAGTAGGCTGACTAATTCATCTTGCATTTTTGGGATATAAAACTCATAATCATACTCCATTGCCCAATCATGTTTAATTTTATATACTTCTTTGTACTCTTGAATGGCATTTATATTAAATTGAGATGTAGTAAAACCTCCCCATGTATAATTATACTTTGCTTTATGTGCAATTGCGATTTTTGGTTTACTATACATTATAGGGATATTAAACACCCTGTCGTCGCCCCAATATCCCGAATAATATATAGGAGAAACTTTATTAACTAAATCAGCTTTGTATAACTTTCCACAACATTGCACAGGGAACAATCTCTCATTATATAAACATGCTTCTAATGCTTGTTTCTCTTTATATTTAGAGCAAAATCTTACTGATAAATTAAGCTGAGGGAAACGTCGTAAGATTTTCATTTGTACAATATCTGCATTTGTTTTATTAATATAACTAACGCAATGTTGAATTGCTGTAATGTCTAAATAGTCATCGGCATCTAAAAATGTCAAATATTTTCCACGGGCAGCTTGTATCCCTTCTTCTCTTGCATACGTTACTCCACAATTATTAGGCGTTGATATTAATTTGATTTTGTCGGCAAACTCTCTATATATATCATGGGAATTGTCGGTGCTACAATCGTCAACAACAATAACCTCACAATTTTTATAGGTTTGATTAATTGCCGAATTTATTGCACGCCTAATAGTCGCTGATTTATTATATGATGTTATGATTATTGAAACCACTTAAGAATTTTTATAATTTACCTAATAGTAGCAATGACAGCAATTTGCTTTTTTTAACAATAGATTTAACTCCTAATGTGATGCCTATAATTGCAGTTGAAATCACTAATGATATAATAAATAATGGGACAAAAGCATAGTCCATATTTATTATTGGTTGTCGCAAGGATGTTAATGGGAACAAGAAGAAATAATGCAATAAATAAATTGGAAGACTTTCTTTCCCGATATATTGAAGTTGATTAATTATTTTATTTGGTTTTTCTTTTGAGAATTCATATTCACTCCACGGTTTAATTACAGCAAATGCAACTATTACTACTGCTATATGCAATATAGAAGTAGCTATTTCAATAACTAAATGTGGCATTTTAGGAAATTCCCAATAATAGCATACATAATATAATAAGAAACCACCTAACAATATGGCAATAGTTATAATATTGCTATTAGATAGAATATTATTAAACTTATCATTATATTTCTTTGCTAAAATTCCAATAAAAAATATTGGGAAGAATTGAAATAACAAAAATGTTCCTAAATAAGAGTTTATCAATGGATTTCCAACTCGCGTCAATATGCCAATAAAAATATATATCAAAGTAATTAGTCCCATTTGTAAATAGATTTTTCTTATCTTATTTAACAATGGTACTGTTAGATAATATATAAGGATTAATTCAAATAGACACAACGTAAACCAATATCCATTCTTCCAATAATTAGTGTACAAGCCATTCCATGTTGAATTTAACGGACTTTCAATACCACTATGAGGAAAGTAGTAAATCCACAAAGTACTTACACAGAAAAACGGAATTATCAATTGTTTGAATCGAGAAGTTATATTTGGCTTTATAATATTACCATCAATAAACTTATATGTAAAATATCCACTTATGAAAAAAAACAAAGGCATGTGGACTTTTTCAATAAATTTGAAAATAAATGCACAATCAATATTATGAATGCCAAAAATCATTACATGCCCCATTACAACCAATAGAATTGCAATTCCTTTTATAACATCAAAATAGTGTAATCGTTGCTTATTCATTGATTTTTGTTACTAATGATGGATGAACAAATGCTGTTGCAACAGCTGCGATGCCATTTATACACACAACAACTCGACGATCTCCTTTTATTCTCATAAAGTAACCTTCGGCACCTTCAAAGACACCACCTATTATTTTTACTTTATCTCCTTTATTGAAATTTGATAAATTTGGTTCAAGATACACAATCTGTTCTGTAATATTTCCTGCTACTGCAATAAAATTTTTCATTTGAGTTTCAGGAATCACTATTGGCTCTCGAGTTTCCCGATTCATAATATATCTAATAGGAAGAATTGTTGTTGCCTTATATTCTTTTAGGGCAGCAGAACTAATGTTCACAAATATTAAATTATGAATTGCAGGTATAAGTTCTTTTACTTTACGGTCTCCTCGTGTAATTATGCGATACTTCATCGGTAGAAAATTTTCAATATGAAGCGAATCTAATTCACGCTTCACTTTCATTTCCCGATTATAAGTAACTCTAATTGCGTACCAATGTTTTGTGTTGGACATATCTTGGGGACACCATTAACATTAAGTCAATAGTTATGAGCAAGTTAGCTAAATCTTCCCCATCCGGGTGAAGTTTGAATTTTTCAGCAATAAACATCTTTAATTAGCAAATTGCTCCATATTCATTACAAATATACAACTTATTTTTTCAATATTAAATAAATTCATCGTTTATTTATAGCTATTTGCAAATTTCTTTTTAATGATTGAAATGCAAATATTATAAATTTATCTAAGATATAATGAAACTGTTTTTTTTTCGTTATATATTTTATATAATAAATCATACGAAACTGCTTTATTTAATGAGATTAAATAAATATATATTTGCTTTAATTTGTATATTCTTATCAGTCAATATATCTGCTAAGGTTTTAATACATGGGAAAATTTTAGATGAGGAAAATCAGCCACTTGAGTTTGTAACAGTTCATATTGCAAACACTGCAGTAGGCACAACCTCTGACTTGAATGGTAATTATGAACTTTCAACAACCGGACAAGATACTATTACTATTGTTTATAGTTGTATTGGATATAAGGAAGAGAAACGACAATTAATAAAACCAGAGGGAGATATAACTCTAAATTTGCGTATGAATATTAACTCACAAGTGCTTGAGGAAGTTAGTATAACTGAATTTCGTAAGCAAACTAATACTATGCAACGCATTGATGCAAACGCATTTAAGTTGTCGCCCGATGTTTCAGGAGGGAGCATAGAAGCAATGCTTACAACAATGGCTGGCGTAAATTCATCAAATGAGATGTCATCTCAATATTCAGTAAGAGGTGGTACGTATGATGAAAACAGTGTATATATAAATGGGATAGAAATATATCGACCACAATTAGTTAGTTCAGGACAACAAGAAGGACTAAGTATAATAAATCCTGACTTAGTGGGAGAGGTCAATTTTTCAACCGGAGGATTTTCTGCTGAATATGGAGATAAGATGTCATCAGCTCTTGATATTACATATCGTGAGCCGCAAGCATTTGAAGGTGCTGTATCATTGAGTTTCATGGGTGGAAGTATTGCTATAGGTCAAAGTTCAAGACGATTCTCTCAAATCCATGGCTTTCGTTATAAAAGTAATTCTTCATTGCTAAGCTCAATGGAAACAAAAGGCGAATATGACCCAAACTACTTTGACTATCAAACAAATATGTCATATAAATTTACAGACAAATTAAAGGTATCATTTTTAGGAAATATTGCCATCAATAATTATAAATTTAAGCCTGTTAACCGCACCACAAACTTTGGCACATCGACTGATGCAAAACAATTCAAGGTTTATTTTGATGGTCAAGAAAAAGATAAGTTTGAAACCTATTTTGGTGCTCTCTCACTAAATTACAAGATTCTAAAATCTACTGATATAACATTTATAGCGTCAGGATATTTAACGAATGAGTTGGTTTCATACGACATCTCAGGTGAGTATTGGTTAGATCAAGCAGGAACAACCGGCGAAGGTGATTCAGGAAATGCAATTGGCGGAGAATTAGGCGTTGGTAGATACCATGAACATTCACGAAATAGACTAAAGGCATCAGTATTTGCATTAACATTAAAAGGTAAAACCGGAATAAATCATCATAATTTAGATTATGGCGTGGTTTATAATCGTGAAAATATATTTGACCGTACACGAGAGTGGGAATTACGTGATTCTGCAGGATATTCATTACCCTCTAATGGCACTACGGTTAATATGATTTATAATTTAACATCAAATCATGATATTTCCACCAATAGAATTGCTTTATATGCTCAGGATACTTACAAACTATCATCTTCAATTGGCTATTTTACTATTAATGGTGGCGTAAGATTATCATACTGGGATTTTAATAAAGAATTCTTATTTAGTCCACGTGCAAATGTAGGATATGTTCCTGAAGCAAATCAACATTGGACATTCCGTTTTGCTACCGGTTTATATTACCAATCGCCATTCTATAAAGAGTATCGAATGCCTGTTCAAGACAACGTCGGCAATTATTCGATCTATCTAAATAAAGATATTAAATCACAACGAAGTATTCATTTTATATTAGGGAGCGACTATACTTTTAGAGCCTTTGATAGACCATTTAAATTTTCAGCTGAGGCGTATTATAAGTTGTTAGGGAACTTAATTCCATATGAAGTTGACAATCTAAAGATTACATATTCCGGAGTTAATGGATCAAACGGTTATACGGCAGGTATTGATTGTAAATTGTTTGGTCAATTTGTGCCTGGGACTGACTCCTGGATTAGTTTTTCATTGATGAAGACTCAGGAAGAATTGAATGGAGTAAGTGTCCCACGTCCAACAGACCAACGTTATAGTTTTGCTTTATTTTTTACTGATTATTTCCCAAAAGTTCCCAACCTAAAGTTTAGTTTACGAGGTATATTGTCAGATGGGTTACCCACTACAGCACCACGCGGCACTCGTGATCAAGGGTATTTTAGGGCACCTGCATATAAACGAGTTGACATTGGATTATCATACGCACTGCTATCTCCTCTAAAAGAAGGGCGAAATCGTTCTGGTTTTCATAAATACTTCAAAAGCATTTGGCTTGGTGTTGATGCTTTTAACTTACTTGATATTTCAAATGTAAGTAGTTATTACTGGGTAACTGATGTCAACAATTTGCAATATGCAGTGCCAAATTATTTGACCAGACGCCAATTCAATGTTCGTCTCTCTGTTGATTTCTAAACAACTTTAGTCATTAAAATACTGATGATATAAAATTAGGACTGCACCTTATCTAACTAATAAGGTGCAGTCCTAATTTTTAGTTGTATATTTATATTATTTGCTCAATGCTGCTATACTTTCTTCTAATGATTTAATTTTAGATTCTGCATCAGCTAATTTCTTTTTTTCTCCTTCAACAACAGCAGTTGGTGCATTATTCACAAATCGTTCATTATTAAGTTTCTTTTGTACAGACGCAAGGAAACCACGTTGATATTCAAGATCCTTATTTAGCTTTTCAAGTTCTGCTTCAATATCAATATTATTAGAAAGAGGAATATTAAATTCTATTGTTCCTACCATAAACGAAGCTGCACCAGCATCTTTTTCGCATATATTATTAATTGAATCAAGATTTGCTAATTTTTTAACGATACAAGACTCTGTATTTATATATTCTCCTAATACATTAAGAGTTAATACGTCTTTATTTGGAATGTTTTTTGTTGCTCTAACTCCACGAACACCAATAATTACTTCTTTAGCAAATTCCATTGATTGAAGTATTTCTTTATCAATTTCTTTTGGAGCCGGAATCAAGGCTGTCATAATTGATTCTCCATCTTTACGTTCTTGTAGATGTTGCCATAATTCTTCTGTAATAAATGGCATGAATGGGTGAAGTAATCGAAGCAAAGAATCAAAGTAATTTAATGTTGCATTATATGTTACAGCGTCAATTGGTTGACCGTATACAGGTTTAACCATTTCAAGATACCATGAAGAAAATTCGTCCCAAAATAGTTTATAAACCTCCATTAAAGCTTCTGAAAGACGGAATTTTGAGAACAAATCCTTTAGTTCAGCCAATGTTTCATTAAGTTTTGCGTCAAACCATATTGTTGCACGTTTAGCATATTCCGGTTGTTCTATATCTGCTACTTGCCAACCTTTTACAAGACGGAACGCATTCCAAATTTTATTGCAGAAATTGCGACCTTGCTCACACAATTTGTCATCATATAAAATGTCATTACCTGCAGGAGCTGCAAGCATCATACCCATGCGTACACCATCAGCACCATAAGTTGCAATTAAATCGAGTGGGTCGGGGGAATTCCCTAATGATTTTGACATTTTACGACCTAATTTATCGCGAACAATTCCTGTAAAATACACTGACTTAAATGGTTTATCATTTAAGTATTCATATCCTGATATAATCATTCGTGCTACCCAGAAAAATATAATATCAGGTCCTGTAACAAGATCGTTAGTTGGATAATAATATTTAATTTCGGCATTATCTGGGTCAAGAATACCATTAAACAATGAAATCGGCCACAGCCAAGAGCTAAACCAAGTGTCTAAGCAATCTTCATCACGACGTAAATCAGCTAGAGTTAAATCGTAATTTCTGGTTTTTTCTTTTGCTAATTCTAACGCTTTTTCATCGTTTTCAGCTACTACATATCCACCTTCAGGCAAAAAATATGCAGGAATACGATGTCCCCACCATAGCTGACGGCTTATACACCAATCTTTGATATTTGTCATCCAATGGCGATATGTATTTTTGAATTTTGGTGGATAAAATTTAATATCATCAACCATAACAGCATCAAGTGCAGGAATGGTTATTTTATCCATCTTTAAGAACCATTGCATAGAAAGCTTCGGTTCAATAACAACTTTTGTTCTTTCGGAGTATCCTACTTTATTGTCATAATCTTCAATTTTTTCAACCAAATTGGCTTTGTCGAGGTCTATAACAATTTCTTTACGAACATCAAATCGGTCTTTGCCAATATACATACCACCGGCTTCACTAATAGTACCATTATCATTAAAGATGTCAATTGTTGGTAAATTATACTTTTCACCAAGCATGTAGTCATTTACATCATGTGCAGGAGTTACCTTCAAACAACCTGTTCCAAACTCCATTTCGACATATTCGTCCATAATGATAGGTACTGCTCGATTCACAAGAGGAACGATTACTTTTTTCCCTTTTAACCATTGGTAACGTTCATCGTTAGGATTCACGCATACTGCAGTATCTCCTAAAATAGTTTCAGGTCGGGTAGTTGCTACTACAATATATTTATCTTCGCCTTCAACATAATAGCGTAGGTAATATAGTTTACTATGTTCATCTTTATATATAACCTCTTCATCTGATAGGGCAGTTAGAGCAACAGGATCCCAATTAACCATTCTAACACCACGGTAAATCAATCCTTTATTATACAAATCAACAAAAACCTTAATCACACTCTCACTACGTATTTCATCCATAGTGAAAGCTGTGCGACTCCAATCACATGATGCTCCAAGCTTTTTTAATTGTTCAAGAATAATACCTCCATGTTTATGAGTCCAATCCCAAGCGTGTTTCAAAAATTCGTCACGAGTAAGATCTGTCTTTTTTATTCCTTCTGAAGCCAATTTCGCAACAACCTTAGCCTCAGTTGCAATTGATGCATGGTCAGTTCCTGGCACCCATAACGCATTCTTACCCTCCATACGAGCACGGCGAATAAGTATATCCTGAATTGTATTGTTTAGCATGTGCCCCATGTGAAGCACCCCAGTTACATTTGGCGGTGGTATTACAATAGTATATGGTTCACGCTCATCGGGGACAGACTTAAATAAATCATGTTTCAGCCAGTAGCTATACCATTTATCTTCAACCTCAGATGGGTTATATTTTGTTGCTAATTCACTCATAAGATATAAAAAAGTTATAGATTTCTAATAATTTGCAAAAATACGAATAATCTTGGAAATATTTTGATATTTAACCAATATTTAAGTGTTACTTTTTTATATTATTACTTTAATTAGAATAACTGAAGAAAATAAACTAAATTTGTAATCTATAACAAAGAGGTTAATAGTGAAAAATAGTATTAAACCATATAAGTTAGGTATAGCTCTCAGTGGTGGTGGTGCTCGAGGATTTGCCCATATAGGTGTTTTACGTGCACTTCAAGAATATGGCATAACGCCTGATATCGTATCAGGCGTTAGTGCAGGTTCTATTGTTGGAGTATTGTATGCGTCAGGGATTGCACCCGACAAAATCATATCATTATTTGATAATAAGAAATTTAATGACTTCTGTGAACCATGTGTTCCTCATAAGGGGTTATTTAGCTTAAATAAATTAGGGGAGTTTCTTAAAAAACATCTTGTTGTTGACACATTTGAACAACTCGCCACTCCATTAGTTATATGTGCCACAAATCTCGACAAAAGTATTCCGGTTGCATTTGAATCGGGAGATTTAGTTAATTCTGTAATTGCATCTTGTAGTATACCAATTATATTTAATCCAGTAAATATTAATGGAACATATTGTGTTGATGGTGGTGTATTAAGAAATTTACCGGCATGGGTATTGCGAGAAAAATGTGATATTGTCATTGGCGTAAATTGCAGTCCCATGATGAATGAAAATTTACACTATTCAATAATTGAGATAGCACAACGCTCATTCGAGATAATGGCATGTGGTACTGCGGTAAAAGACATACATTTATGCGATATTTTAATTGAAACAAATGATATTGCAAATTATAAAGTTTTTGACATTAAAAAATTACATGACATATACAAAGTGGGCTATCTTTCAGCAAAAGAAGCCATTATTAGTAATTATGACAAATTAAAAGAATTAATATAATAATGAAAACAAAACCAATTATTTATCAGCTTATACCTCGTTTGTTTACTAATACAACCGAGAATTGCATAAAAAATGGGGCTATTGAACAAAACGGCGTAGGTAAACTTAATGATATCACTCCAACAGTTTTAAGTAAAATCAAAGAATTAGGTGTTACTCATGTATGGTACACAGGAGTAATTGAACATGCACACAAAACCGATTATACGAAATATGGAATTAAATCAGACAATCCACACGTTGTAAAAGGTAACGCAGGTTCACCTTATGCAATTAAAGATTATTACGACATTGATCCCGATATAGCGGTTAATGTACCAAAGCGTATTGATGAATTTGAAAAACTCGTAAAACGCACTCACAAAGCGGGCATGAAAGTAATCATTGACTTTGTCCCAAATCATGTAGCACGTCAATATAATTCTGATGCCAAACCAATAGGTATTGAAGATTTTGGGTATGGCGATGATAATACTTATTTTTTTAAGCAGAGTAATAATTTTTATTATATCCCACGTCAACAATTTGCTCCAAATGTCGATATGGGGAGAGGGGAGGGTACATACTATGAATTCCCTGCAAAGGCAACTGGAAACGATTGCTTTAGTGCTTTTCCAGGAGAGAATGATTGGTACGAGACTGTAAAATTAAATTATGGAGTTGATTATGGCGATGGTACTCGTCATTTTGATCCTATTCCCAATACATGGTTCAAAATGCTACACATCTTAAGATATTGGGCATCTAAAGGCATTGATGGCTTCAGATGTGATATGGCTCACATGGTACCAATTGAATTTTGGGAATGGGCAATTTCAAACGTAAAAGAAACATATCCAAATATTATATTTATTGCAGAGATTTACGAGCCTCATTTGTATCGTGATTTTATTAATATTGGAGGTTTTGATTTCTTATATGACAAAGTAACTCTTTACGACACATTGAGAAATATTCAATGTGCTAATTTTTCAGCAGCTCAAATAACTAATTGCTGGCAAACAGTTGAAGGTATTAATGCCAATATGCTTAATTTCTTAGAAAATCATGATGAGCAACGATTTGCATCAAAACAATTTGCAGGAGATGCTGCAATAGTGATTCCATCGCTTGTTGTTAGCTCTATGATAAACACAGGTCCAATGATGATTTATGCTGGTCAAGAACTTGGAGAGCAAGCAGCCGACGAAGAAGGATTTAGTGGACTTGATGGACGTACTACAATTTTTGACTATTGGAGTATTCCCACATTGCGTCGTTGGTATAATAACGGTAACTGTGATAACACAATGCTAACAAGTAGAGAAATTTGGCTTAGAAATATATATGCTAAAATACTTAATATTTGTAATAACGAAAAGGCAATTTCATGTGGAAATTTCTTTGATTTAATGTATGTAAATTACGAAAATCCGACATTAAATCCTCACGACCATTATACATTTTTGCGAAATTTCAATGATGAGACATTAATTATTGCAGTAAATTTTAGAAGCACATCATGCGACCTAAAAATCAACATTCCTATTCATGCGTTTAATACTCTTGGCGTCAAACAAGGAGAATATGAGGCAATTGAATTACTATCAGGCGACATATCAACAAAACATTTTTCAGCCGACATTCCTTTTGAAACATTTATTTCTCCGTTTAGTGCAGTAGTATGGAAGATTATTCATAGAAAAAATGAGGTTAATTGTAAAAAAAAACAAAAACAAGCCGCTAATAATATTAAAAAGTAGTAAATTTGTAGAAAATAATTAACAATATAAATTCTTAATAAATATGTTACCTCCTTATAAGGTTTTTTCAGGCAGAAAATCACGCTATATGGCGGAAGAAATCTGCAAAGAATTAGGTGTGGAACTTGGCAAAATGAACACTCAACAGTTTGCCGATGGTGAATTTGAAGTTTGTTTTGAAGAATCAATCCGCGGTTGTGAAGTTTATTTAGTTCAATCAACCTTCCCTAATACCGACAATTTAATGGAACTATTGTTAATGATTGATGCTGCTAAACGAGCCTCAGCAAAATCAATTATTGCAGTAATGCCATATTTTGGTTGGGCACGTCAAGACCGTAAAGATAAACCTCGTGTATCAATTGCAGCAAAATTGGTTGCCGATTTATTAAGCACTGCGGGTGTTGATCGTGTTATTACAATGGATTTACATGCCGACCAAATTCAAGGATTCTTTAATGTCCCTGTTGATCATTTATATGCTTCTTCAGTATTTATTCCATATATCAAATCACTTAACCTTGAAGATATGGTAATTGCTACACCTGATGTTGGAGGAGCTAAACGAGCAAATAGTTACGCTAAATATCTTGATTTGCCACTGGTATTATGTCATAAACAACGTGCAAAAGCTAATGTAGTTGCCAATATGACGGTAATTGGTGATGTTAAAGATAAAAACGTTATTCTTGTTGACGATATGGTTGATACTGCTGGAACTATTACTAAAGCTGCCGATTTGATGATGGCTAACGGTGCAAAATCAGTTAGAGCATTATGTTCTCATGCCATTATGAGCGATCCTGCATCTGAGCGTGTAGATAATTGTGGAATGACTGAAATGATTTTCACAAACAGCATTCCATTTACAAAAGATTGTAAAAAAGCAACCATACTAAGTGTTGCACATTTATTCGCTGATACAATTCGTCGCGTACATGAAAATCAATCAATTTCTTCACAATATTTGATAAAATAATATAATGTGAAATATAACTAAAAGGACACCTCCGGGTGTCCTTTTTTATTTTGAATATTTTATCAGTAGCTCTTGATATTCAGGAGTAGCTTTTATCTCAGAAATCCATTTATTAAATCTTCTACACAAATCTTGATTACTTAGATTTATAACCCAAACCTGAAATTGATTAAATGATATGTTTGTATTAATATCCAAATGTGGGTAATCTGAAATCATATTTTGTGCTATGTTCGAATTTACTACTGCCTGTTTAATTTCCCCTAAAGCAGTTAAAATTATCAATTGTTCCGAAGAATATTCCCCCGATTCAATAATATAAATTGTATCACAACCTAATTCATTCGTAAGGTTTGAAATCCTATCAACAAACGGAGAGCCTGACACAACCCACACACTATCTGATGCCAATTGGTGATGAGCTGTAATATTTACATGACCGGTAACAGAGTCTTTCCTTTGCACAAGAACTTGGTAATCTATATATATAGGCTCTGTTAATAAATATTTTTCTTTAAGTTCTTTTGTTGCCGGTATATCAGCAACTACAACGTCAAAGTTGCCACATTGCAAACCCGATAACGCAAAATTTAATTGAATAAATTCATGGAACTTAAATTTTACATTATTTCTTTTAGCTATTAAATTTAACAACTCATAATAAAATCCTCCAATGGTATCAGTTGATAGCGACATCGACATTGGAGATATTTCAATAGCGACATTAATAGTATCGCCACCTGCTCTTTGATAATATTTATTTTTAGGTATAGAACTACTACACTTCTGCAACGAATACATTAATGCTACTACACACAACACAAGTGCGAAACACACTGTTATGCGACCTTTTAATAGTTTTATTTGTTTCATTAATTAGCAAAATTGACCGACACACCAAGCTGAAATTTCAATGGGTTGAGTGGGTAGTGCGGAATTGAGAAATAGTTATCACCAAACCAACCTTGATTAACATGGCTTACCATTACGTAAAAACGAGCCTTGTCTAACTTCATATTAAGATATGCGTTCATAAATGGATAGTTCCCAACTTCTATCTCCGATTGGTTATAGAAACTCATAGTCGCAGGTTGGTATGCAACACCTTTATATTTTGTATAATAATCACAATCCATACCAAACTGCACATCTAATACTTTTGCGATCTTAAACAACAGATATAGATTTGAATATATTGCAAAATTTGGCAGTGGGATTACAGACTGATTACTTGATGTTTGATATGTAAGTTTGTTATCCCAATGTAATATACCTAATTTGAAGTTTTGATTTAATGAAGCACTAAACACTTGCACATTTCCGTCATGTTGCGTAGGCAGACATTTTTCATTAAAATAAATTGGATTTTCAACATTTTCAAATCCCACATTTATAAATGTACGTGTATGTGGTATGTCTAATTTACCTCCTACACGATAATTCCTCACCATTTCAAAATCATTTTGCCAAATAAAATGATTTGACACATAATTTTCCATTAAATACGGGGCATTCTCATTCTTAAACCACCCATATCCTGCAATTGAAACAGAATCACCAAAAAGCTTAAATTTCGATGAAACATCACCATAAACATCAACATTCCCAAGAGAAGGACCAAGAAGACCAAATTTTGCAGTTACATTATATTTTAATAATGACCCTCTTTGTTTTGTTAATTGCCCTCCAACCCATAATAAATTTTCTGTCTTACCTGTAGGCAGAGTTGTAATACCTTCAGGCAATGGAGATATATTGATTGTTGTATCTATTTGATACGGCATTAAAGTATATTTTCTTACTTGGTGAGTAGCAAATGCTGATAACCCAAATTTAGCATATTTATGAAAGCCCTCTAATAATGAAACTCCGAGAGTATTCGTCAGTGACCAATATTGTGTACTATCAATCGTACTGACATTGTTAAAATATGTATTTTCAAAAAAGTTTGCATTTTCTCCACCGGCTACACTTCTGAACAAGTGATTATTATTCTTAAAATTCAATGTCCACACAAAGCTCGTAACCGGAATATATGTCCTATTAATAACACTATCTTCAACCTTTTCCTCGTCCCAATAACCAACTTTATAACGATTATTTATCATTATATCAGAGCCTTTTAGACGGCTATGTGCCGTTGATAAATTTGTAGGAATTGTTTTAGTGTCAACTTTTGTTGTTCCACCTTGTACCAGTGCAGGGTCTGTAATATATAGGTCATTTACTATCCCGCCATTTTCCTTATTGAGCATATCATAGTAATAGGCGTAAGCTTGCATTTCATATCTATCGCCAATATATGACCCGGAAGCTCCCAATATTAAATCTTTTGTTGCTTGATAATTATAATTACCTTTTGCTAAAATATAATCAATCATTGCTCCAACTTGAGCTCGCTTATTTATATTGCCAGAGAACTCAGCCTTCAAATGATCTTGAGCAGTTTGCTTACTTCCGCCTGAATTATAAGACAACAAGGTCATAGGAATTCGTGTATTGTAGAATTTCAATGTTGATGCATTTGGTAACCATGCTGATAACGCATCTCTAAAAAAGAAATCACTCATTTGACTTCTTTCAAAATAAAGCATATTTACACCCTCTGCACCCAAATTACCCGTCGTGGCGTATGCCGGAGAAACACCTGATGGAATGGATTTGTGATAATAATTATACAACAATGTATCAATTGTAGATTTTTCACGTAATCCGAGAGGTTCAATTACAGTCCATGCGTAGGAGGCTGTACTTTGAGGCATTTCTTCCTCGCTCTCTTTAATTTCAGGCAATTCATTATTCTGCTCATCTTGTGCATTAATTACAAAAAACGAGCAACATAATAATATTACTAATAATAATTTTTTCATTATGAGTGCAAAGTTACACAATTTAATGCAGAATAAACCACAATTAAATGTGTTTTAACTATAATGACAAAAAAAGAGCCATTGTAAATTTACAATGGCTCTAATATCGTTTTCAAATAGTTTTATTTGTTTTCTTCGGGTTTTAACCATTTGTCAAACCAACGGAAGAACAATCGTTGCCACATCACAGCATTTTGTGGTTTTAATATCCAGTGATTTTCATCAGGATAAATTACCATTTCAGTAGGAATCCCACGAAGTTTAGCTGCATTAAATGCTTGCATTCCCTGTGATGCGAGAATGCGGAAGTCATATTCACCATGTGAAATCATGATTGGGGCAGTCCATTTGTCAACATACTTATGAGGAGACTGACTGAATGTGCGTTGAGCCACTTCATTATCTTTATCCCAGAATGGGCCTCCTAAATCCCAATTTGCAAACCACATTTCCTCTGTTTCAAGATATTGAGCTTCTGTATTGAAAATACCCGCATGAGCAAAGAGTGCAGCAAAACGATTATCATGATTACCTGCTAACCAATAAACCGAAAATCCTCCATAACTTGCACCGGTTGCTCCTATATGCTCAGCATCAATATATGGTTCTTTTTTCATTTCGTCAACAGCCGATAGATAGTCTTTCATATTTTGACCACCATAATCGCCCGAAATTTGCTCATTCCATTCTGTCCCAAATCCGGGTAAACCACGACGATTAGGAGCAATCACAACATATCCGTTTGCTGCCATTAACGCAAAGTTCCAACGATAGCTCCAAAATTGGCTCACAGCTTGTTGTGGACCACCTTGACAATAAAGAATTGCAGGATATTTCTTGTTTTTGTTGAAATTATGAGGATAAATTACCCAAGTTGTCATCTCTTTACCATCGGTTGTTGGAATAAGGCGTTTTTCAACAGTTGGCATAGTCAATTGAGCGAAAATCTCATCATTTACAGTAGATAACTTAGTAGCTTCTCCATTTTTTACGGCAAAAATTTCATTTGGATAAAGCATTGAATGATTAGTTGCTATCAATGTTTTTTCATCAACAGGAACTATATCGGCATAATCAACTATACCACCTACAAATTCCTTCACCTTTTTTGTCTTAAGATCAATATTAAACACCGGTGTTACACCTTGATGATGTGCGACAAAGAATATTGAGTTACTGTTTGGACTCCATGCAATTGTGTTTACAGTGTAATCCCAATCATTAGTCAAATCTGTTTTTTCACCTGTTTTACGATCGAGAATAAAGATGCGATTTTTGTCTGATTCATATCCATCGCGTTCCATGCTCAACCATGCTACATACTTTCCATCAGGCGAATACAGCGGATTAGTGTCATAACCCATCATTCCTTCGGTAAGGTTTTTAGTATTTTTTGCTTCAAAGTCATAGAGATATAGGTCGCTATTGGTTGACTCCGCATATTCTTTACCGGTCTTTTTACGAGACACATATATAAGTTCCTTCCCGTCGGGCGACCATGCAAATGATTCCACACCACCAAATGGTTTCATTGGAGCTTCGTACGGTTCTCCTTCCATAATGTCGATAATGTTAGAAAGTTCCGCCCCATCAAAGTCTGCAACAAAGGGGTGGGGGATTTCCTTAACCCATTCGTCCCAATGCTTATACATCAAGTCGTTTACTACTATACCGGTTGCTTTTGGCAGGTCGGGATAAATATCTTGTGCAGTAGTTGTTGATTTGATATTTGAGATAAACACAACCTTCTTTTCATCAGGTGAGAACAAAAAGCCATTAATACCTTTTTCCACATCACTCACCATTTTACGATCAGAGCCATCGGCATTCATTGTCCATATTTGCATTATTCCTTTATCATTAGGATATAAAAATGCAATTTTGTTTCCTCCATCAATCCACACAGCATTACCTTCGCTGTTAGGTGTTTTCGTGATACGTATTTTTTCGCTTCCGTCTATATTCATCACATAGAGATCGTTATTACTACGATTTTGCTCTACACTCTCATATGATATTCCATACAACACTTTTTTCTTATCGGGCGAAAGTGTAGGAGAAGATACACGCCCAAGAGCTTGCAAAGCCTCAATACTAAACACTCCATCTTTGCTCTTAAACTCAGGCTTGTCAATAATCTTTTCATCAGCATTGTCATTTACATTGCATGATGCAGCCAAAAGCACAGCCGTTGACATAATAATTGGTTTTAAGATATTCATAATTTTATATTTTGATTATTTTACTGCAAAGATAATTATTATCAAATTAAATACAAAAGAGGCACAACCCCATTATGTGATTGTGCCTCTATACGTAAAACTATTCTAAAGTTAAATCTTATTTCACTATCAATCTCAACGTTTTCACTTGTGTGCCATCGTTAATGGTCAACAAATACATGCCGGCAGAGCAATTGAGTTCGATTGCGTTCCATTCACCATCGAGCATCATAGTGCCGTTAGCTACCATCGCTCCACTTATTGATGTAAGCACATATTGTGCTTCGTTGCCTGATGCTCCTAAGATTTTAACCCATGCTGTGCCGGTGGCAGGATTTTCACGCAATGTAACCGAAAATTCCACTCCATCAACTTCAATATAACCAATTCCGGCAGGATCGTTTCCGGTGCTGAACTCAACCTCGTCGCCGTAAGTTGTGCCTTTGGCAGTTGTAACAAATGCACGATATTTATATGTTGAGTTATATTCAAGATTTGCGAGTGTTGCACTCATTGAAATCCCTGAGGCATTAACCGTCATACGGTCGTCGGTTGATGCCGGCTTAATTGTTGTTCCGGTTTTCCAATATTCAAATCCTTGTGCTGTGATAACATCAGTACCTTCAAGAGCATACCCTTTCACTGTGGCAGAATTATTAATCACTTGAATATCTTCGTATGTACGCACCTCAGGTTCAAAATACACATTAGCATCGCCGGTAAAGAATAATATCCAATCTCCATAATAAGTGTTGCCACTTGAAGAAGTGTAATAAGGACGATACTTATAATATACATCATCTTTTACCCCACGCAAAGTGCCTACGAGAACACCATCAACAACAGGACAACCGACCTTGCTTGATGGAAATTCTTCGGGAGCATCATAACGACGCCATTCAAAACCGATTCCTTCTGTTGCATCACAATTAGTTGCAGCAAGCAATCTCACACTCGTTGTCGATGTAGGCTTCGCGTCTTGAGTGGTCAACTCCAACGCACTTGTGGTAAATGTTTTAGATGTGGAATAAACGCCACCTTCTTGAGTGTTAACGGCATAGTAAACTGTAATGTCTGTATTTGGGTCAAGATTTGTTAATGTGATAGAATCGACATTTGTATATTCTGTAACATTGCCACCGACATTAATGCCTGTTCCTAAAATTGTAATATCGCCATTAGTGTAAGAACCGATTGCAGTTACTGATGATGCCGATACAGACCCATTTATATCAACCTCAAATGATTTTGTTTTGAATGTTAAATCAGAGATAAAACAATTTGTGTTATTTATTTTAAGGAATGATTTACAATCGGATATTTCGTTACCAGGCTTTAAATTGTCTATTTCAACAACTCCGTTAATAGCTTCATAATCTGTGCTTTTGTAATTAATGCCAATTGAATATGTTGTGGGAGTGGACAATGAAAAAGATGCTTTAGTAATACCAGTGTTTATGCTACTGTGAAGTAGGTTAGTACAACCATAAAATGAATATTTATCTACATTCGTTTGAACATTAGGGATTGATATTGATGATATGTTAGTGCAGTTTTGGAATGCACCATTGCCGATGCTTGTAATCGAATTGGGGATTGTTATCGAGGTCAATCCGGTGCAACCGGAGAACGATAGACCTCCAATTGATGTCACTGAGTTGGGGATTGTAACCGAAGTCAAGCCTGTACAATCATAAAACGTGTAGTTATTAATTTGAGAAATATCATTAGGGATGACTAAATTAGTTATTACAGTTCCATTTAGTTTAAGTTTTTTAGCATAGTATAATGGATTTGCGTAAGAACCACTAAACTCAATTTTGCACCACGCAGATAAGTCAGAGATATTTACTTCGACCAAGCGGGTGCAACCATGGAACGCAGCGTCTCCAATCTCGGTTACGGAATTAGGAATGGTTATCGAGGTCAATCCGGTGCAGTTACTGAACGCATTAGAATTAATCGAGATTGTTCCTTCTTTGACTTCAATAGATGTACCTGCAGGCATAGTTCCTTTGTATCCATATAAGATCTCATTAATATATATTACACCATCTGGCTGATTGCTATACCAAGGAGTATTATAAAACGCTTTGTAGCCAATCTCAGTCACCGAATTGGGTATGGATACAGAGGTTAAATTGGAGCAACCATAGAACGCATAGTTGCCAATTGATGTTACAGAATTTGGGATAGTCACTGATGTCAAACCTGTACAGTCTTCGAATACACTGTTGCCAATCTCAGTTATTGAATTTGGAATAGTCACTTCGGTCAAGCCGGTGCAACCTTCGAACGCATTGCTGCCAATTGAGGTAATTGAATTTGGAATGGATACAGAGGTTAAATTGGTGCAACCTTGGAACGCATTGCTGCCAATCAAGGTTACGGAATTAGGGATAGTAACCGAGGTCAAGCTTGTACAACCTTGGAAGGCATAGTTGCCAATTGAGGTTACAGAATTGCCAAAGGTTATTGATTTTAAGCTTTTTATTTCAGCGAATGGAGATCTATCTCTTAAAGAAGATGCATAAGAAATGTTTCTTCCAAGATATAACGAATCCAAAGGGCAAGCATGGAAAACACTCTTACAGTTGTAATAATTTCTATCATATCCTAACGATAAAGTATTTATCCCATCTTCAATTGCAACCTTTGTCAATCCGGTACAACCAGAGAATACATTGTGACCAATCAAGGTTACGGAATTAGGGATAGTTACTGAGGTCAGACTGGTGCAACCATAGAACGCAGAGGTGCAAATCTCAGTTATGGAATTAGGAATGGTTACCGAGGTCAATCCTGTACAACCTTGGAACGCTTGTTCGCCAATTGAGGTCACTGAGTTGGGAATGGATACAGAGGTCAAGCCGGAGCAACCGTAGAACGCACCATTACCAATTGATATGGTTCCTTCTTTGATATCAATAGATGTACCGTCGGGCATTGTCCCGTTGTATCCATATAAGATTTTATTAATATATACCACTCCATCAGGTTGATTGTTATACCACGGAGTTTTAGTAAATGCAGAGTGACTAATCTCAATAACCGAGCTGGGTATAGTCACCGATGTCAAATTGGTGCAACCATCGAATGCAAAGGAGCCAATTGAGGTCACTGAATTAGGTATGGATACCGAGGTTAAACTTGTACAACCTGAGAATGCATAGTTGCCAATCGAGGACACAGAATAGGTCATGCCGTTATATGTGACAGAGGAGGGGATTGTAACTGAAGCAGAGTACTCATTATATTCGTACCATGAGTTTCCTTTATAAGTAACTTCAACGGTTTTGGTTGTTCCATCTGTGAATTTGTAATAAATACCGTCAACCTCAAATCCGTAAGCTGAGATGGGGATTGAGGTTAGGAACAGGGCTACAAGAAGTGCCTGAAATTGTAAAAACTTTTTCATAATCAATTGTTTTGTGTGCCTCCTGTGTCCCCTAATTTGGCGATTAATAATTGATTTATCGGGTTATAAAACGCGAAAACGTGGGACATTGCTCAGTTTATTATCAAAGAGGCATCGCCAAACGCCCAAGTCTATAATAAACAGCCCACCCCACGCTATACCTATATGTATAACACCCCGCCTATGGGGTGAGTATAGGCACGCATAGGCGTTTTATGACCGCTTAATCCTATAGACTTTGAAAAATTGGCGATTTTCTTTGATAGGATAAAGCTGAAAACGCTTTCACTAATATGTCTCATGTGGGGAGGGCAACACTCTGCCACCCACAAGATTACTGCAAAATTACAAAATCTCACACAGATTCACGCAGATTTGCACAGTTTTTTTGCTTGCAATCGCAAAAAAAAACGAAAAATGTATCGGTAATCTATTACTATCTGATAAAAATCAAAATGAGTATAAAAAGGGGCCTCAATCACTGAATTTATGCGACGGAGATTTCTTTTTTTTTCAATTTACAAGCCCCATAGAGTGGAAGTCAATGGCTTTGCCTTTGGGGTTGCATTTGTTCTTGAAAAAGTTTTATCAGATAACAATAATCTGTATCAAAATTCAAAAAAATGGCATAGCTCCGCGAGATTATATGCAGTTTTATCGAGATGGGAAAAGGCGACGCAGTAGGTCGGGGCGATGAAGCCGCTTTAACGATTGCATAATTTCTAATCTATATGTCTTGTCATACCAAAAAAAGTATTTTCGTTGAGCGAGTTTCTCATCACGAGTAGTTGCGGTATAAACTTTTTCTCCTGTATATGGGTGAATACCGGTGTAATATATCTCTGTTGACAAGGTCATTGGAGTTGGGGTAAAATCTTGCACCTGTTCAAGATGCATATTTAGATTTTTGGTTTCAACGGCAAGTTCAGCCATATCCACCTCTCGGCAACCGGGGTGACTTGAGATAAAGTAGGGAATAAGTTGCTGATTCAACCCATTTACACGGTTTACCCTATCAAAGATTTTCTTGAAATCATAATATAGTGAGAACGAGGGCTTACGCATAATATCCAACACATGATCGCAAGTGTGTTCGGGAGCAACCTTTAATCTACCTGACACATGATTTGTGATTAATTCCTCATTATACTTTGCATTTGTGCGATCTACATCAGCATTACCAGTGTGGTGCATAGATAGGTCATAACGCACACCACTGCCAATAAATGATTTCTTAATTTGTTGCATTGAATCAACACTTTTATAAATATCAAGCAATGGAGCATGATTTGTATTAAGGTTGGGACATGGTTTAGGATAAAGGCAAGAGGGTTTAATACATTTTTTGCAAATATCCACATCTTTACCACCCATCATATACATATTTGCCGATGGACCACCCAAATCACTCAAATAGCCTTTGAACCCGGGCATGGTAGTGATTTGCTTCACTTCTCGAAGTATTGATTCTTTACTGCGAGATGCAATAAATTTGCCTTGATGAGCCGAGATTGTGCAAAATGAACAACCACCAAAACAACCACGATGCATATTAACCGAGAATTTTATCATCTCAAATGCAGGTATGGTTTTGTTTTTATAACGAGGGTGGGGTAGTCGCGTATATGGTAAGTCAAACGATGAGTCTATTTGCTCTTGAGTCATAGGTGGATACATGGGATTTACTTTAACCACCTTATTCCCATATTTTTGCCATAATGATGCTCCTTCGTAACGATTGGATTGTTGCTCTATATGCTTAAAATTTTGAGCCTGTGCTTTCTTATTTTGCAAACATTTATTGTAATCATTGAGAATGATATTATTTTCATCTGGTTCATTAATAGCAACTACGTCGGTTAATATCGCAGTTTGCTTAACGTCATTCATATTCTCAATTTTCTCTCCTCGTTCTAATCGTTCAACGATTTCCAGAATTGGCATTTCGCCCATTCCATAAATAAGCATATCGATAGGAGCATCGAGCAATATTGATGGACGCAGACGATCTTCCCAATAATCATAATGCGACAATCGACGCATTGACGCTTCAATACCTCCTGCAATTATAGGTACTTCGGGATATAACTCTTTAAGAATTTTTGAATATACGATTGTTGGATAGTCGGGACGCATTCCATGACGGTCATCGGGAGTATAGGCATCATCACTGCGGCGGCGACGATTGGCTGTATAATGATTTACCATAGAGTCCATTGCACCTGCCGAGATTCCAAAAAACAATCGTGGACGACCAAACTTTTTGAAATCACGCAGATCGTCTTGCCAATTGGGCTGGGGGACAATGGCTACTTTTAACCCATGGGCTTGAAGTAGGCGTCCTATTACTGCTGCACCAAATGAGGGGTGATCAACGTATGCATCGCCCGAAAACAAAACAACATCAACTTCGTTCCAACCATGAGCTTTCATTTCTTTTACTGATGTTGGTAACCAATCGGTTATCTTATATAGATTCTCTGACGTGTTATTTATCCTCATTTTCAAGTGCTTTTAACCTATTTTCAAGTTTTATAATCTCATCGCGTAATCGTGCAGCTTCAATAAATTCCATGTTTTTTGCCGCTTCTACCATTTGAGTGCGTAGTTGTTTTATTGTAAGCTGCAAAGATTCACTATTCATATATGAAATTACAGGGTCGGCAGCTATATCAACATTGTGGGTATATTCGCTTTCATACATCAATGCTTCCGGCTTTCTTCCATGTGGTACGGGCTCAAAATCAGCATCTTTATCAAGTCCGATTATTCGGTTGCGAGCTTTAATAATAGCCTGCGGAGTTATACCATTTTCCTCGTTATACTTTAGCTGTAATGCTCTACGACGAGTTGTCTCATCTATAGTGAGTTGCATACTCTCAGTAATCTTATCGGCATACATTATGACTGTACCATTTAGATTACGTGCCGCACGACCTACAGTTTGAGTCAATGAACGATGAGAACGCAAAAATCCCTCTTTATCAGCATCAAGGATTGCGACTAATGACACTTCTGGTAAATCAAGACCTTCACGAAGCAAATTTACTCCAATCAGCACATCGTATATACCGGCTCGAAGGTCATCAAGAATTTGAATACGATCAAGCGTATCTACATCGCTATGAATATATGCACAACGAATGCGAAGTTTTTGCATAAAATCATTCAATTCCTCAGCCATTCGCTTGGTTAAAGTTGTAACCAGTACTCGTTCATCTTTTTCTGCTCTATCTTGAATCTCATCAATCAAATCATCAATTTGATTTAACGATGGGCGAACCTCTATAATGGGATCTAATAGACCGGTAGGACGAATGATTTGTTCAACGACAACACCTTCACACTTTTCAAGTTCATAATCTGCAGGCGTTGCACTTACATATATAATTTGCTTAGTTAAAGACTCAAATTCCTCAAATTTCAGTGGCCTATTATCAAGTGCAGCCGGTAATCTAAAACCATACTCTACAAGATTCATTTTTCGAGACAAGTCGCCACCATACATTGCTCGGATTTGTGGCACAGTAACATGGCTTTCATCAATGATTGTTAAGAAATTATCAGGAAAATAATCTAATAAACAAAAAGGTCGAGAACCAGGGCTACGTCCGTCAAAATATCTGCTATAATTTTCAATTCCTGAGCAATGTCCAACCTCTTTCATCATTTCGACATCATACGTTACACGCTCATTTAAGCGTTTTGCTTCAATAGGTCGAGCTTCCTTGTAGAAGAAATCAACTTGCTGTCCCAAATCAAGCTGAATTTGAGCAATTGCAGATGCTTGTCGTTCACGCGAGGTTACAAATATATTGGCTGGATATATTCTAAATCTATCGTGTGAACCTAATGAAACAGCATCAATTGGGTGAACAGTATTGATCGACTCAATTTCATCGCCCCAAAAGATTATTCTAAGAACGATTTCCTCGTATGCAAGACGAATATCAACAGTATCTCCTTTGACTCTAAATGTTCCTCGCGACAATTCTACTTCATTGCGAGAATATAATGCGTCAACCAACTGACGCAAAAATGCGTTTCTGGCGATTTTTTGTCCAACCTTAACTTCGATTACATTACTATGAAAATCGGCAGGGTTACCAATACCATATATACAAGAAACTGATGATACAACGATTACATCATTGCGACCCGACAAAAGAGCCGAAGTAGTGGCTAACCTCAGTTTATCAATTTCATCGTTTATCATCAAATCCTTTTCGATATACTTATCTACTGATGGAATATATGCTTCAGGCTGATAATAATCGTAATATGAAACAAAATATTGGACAGAATTATTTGGAAAAAATGACTTAAATTCACTATATAATTGAGCTGCAAGTGTCTTGTTATGGCTTAAAATGAGAGTAGGGCGTTGTACTCGTTCTATAACATTTGCCATAGTAAAGGTCTTACCCGAGCCGGTAACACCAAGCAAAGTTTGTGCCTGAGTTCCACCCATTACTCCTTCAGCCAATTGATCGATTGCTTGCGGTTGGTCGCCTGTGGGTTTATATTGAGATGCTAACTCAAATTTCATATTATAAAATTTATTTACAAAGATAATTAGATTAACTCAAAGATAAAAACAAAAAAGGCAATAGACAATTATCTACTACCACATCAAGTATATATAATGTTGAAAACACTACACAGGGAGTGTCATCATTGGAATATCTGCATGAAACAGCATTTTATGAGCTAAACTCGGATTAAAGAAGCGAGCAAAAACATTCTTTTTCTTATTGGGGACAACAATTAAATCAGTCTGTACCGATTTCCCAATATCAGAAATAACTGTTGCAACATCGTTAATCGACAATGTTTTAATAATAAAATTGTATCGAGGATAATTGTTTTGACAATAAGATAATAAATCATCACTTGATGTTATATGCGAATCAACCTTTCGCATAGTACGTTGTGGGATATGGATAATAGTTACTTCAAATGATAAATTGGGGAATAATCGATAGAACAAATCTAACGCTATAATATCTTCATGCTCTATATTTGAAAAGAAAACTACGTGTTTTACATTCTTAATATTAAATTCATTAATCGATTCAGGCACTGTAAAAACAGGGAAACGACACCCATCTAACACTTCAGCAGTTACACTACCAATTAGCTCTTGTATCTTCTTACTTGTACCACGAGTTCCCATAACAATTAGTTGTGGTTTGACACCTTTTGAATATTCTATAATTGAATCCTCAGGCACACCTTCAACCAATTTTGTTGAAAACTTTATGGGAGGAATGTTTCCTAATTTAATTTGTTCTTTGATTTTATCTGAGAAATACGCAATTTGCTCTTTAGCCGAAATCTCTAATAAGTTCTCCTCATTAGCAATTTCTAAATCATCGTTATTAAACTGAATTTTATCAATAGTCGAGTCTTCAATAAATGAATGCAATAATTGGACTTTACACTTAAGCAATTTTGCGATATGAAACGCCGTTAAACAAGCTCTATATGAATAATCAGAAAAATCAATAGGAACCAATAATAATGGATTTGAATCTATATTTTCTTCACTAAAAATATCTTGATTTTCGACAATTCGTAATGCAAGTGGTAAATCTCGTTCATTTATTCTTACCCGCACACCAGATGATGTTGTCGGCAATGCTATATTTACATTATTTAAGACCACTTTTATCCCTTCATCCTCGAGAATTGCTTTAAGCGTCAAAGCTCTCTCATAGGAGTGAATTGCAAGTGTTATTAAGCGGTCATTACTCATTCTCAGAATCTAATGAGTTATTCTTTTTCTTGTGCTTGCAAAATTTCAATTGCCATGTCATATATTGTAGTATCATCAAGAACTACTATACCTCCATTGGGCCCTGGTTCAATATGTACTCCACAATTTTTACCAAATTCATAGTTAGTACCACCAAAATAATTTCTTACTGTTTGAACTGTCAAATTAAGTTTATCTGCTATTTGGTGAATTGAACCATCGGGCAAACTGTCTTTGATGCGACGAAGATCGTTAAATGAAATTGTTTTAGTCATAATGATATTAAATTTTAATGTTAGTAATTTTTTTAATTAGATTGTGATGCTAAATTTAGTGCTATATTTTGAACTATACAAATTTTTTCAATAAAAATGCAATGTGTTTTATAACATATAATGACAAAATGATTCAATTTCAAGCAGAAACATAACATAAAGCCAACGTATTATCTATTATATTTTTTCAACAGATATTGATTTAACCCAAGCTCTATCCTTATTTATCTTTACTTCATACCACAAACGACATGTAGAATCATTTGGCATTTGTAATGAATCAACAATTTCAATTTTTGTCCCTTCATGTAATAAAACTGCTTCTTCTGCATGCGACAATGGTTCTCGTGGTGAAGTGCTAAGCATTACTGATTCATCTAAAATAATTGCTTCGTTGTGATTATTACTATGAACTGCACTTATAATCGAGCATGTGATTGCTCCAATTAGGACAAAAAACAAAATAATCGACCCAAAAAATCCTATTTTTCTAATACGCACATTTTCAAAATAAATATAGCATGTTAATGCTATCAATAGCAAAATCAACATTACAAGCGATATATATGCCCAAGAATTTGAACTAACTGAAAAGACTATCGAATCACATATTCTCGTAATAAAGTCCCTATTATCCGGCAAATTATCAATAATCTTAGTCTTTACAAAATTCAAGTTATTCATTGCATCATCATTTCCTGCGTCTAATCTCAACGCCCTTTCATAATTAAGAATTGCTTTACCTAAATTATCAGATTTATAATACGCGTTTCCTAAATTATAATACATATCACTTGATGCACCATATTTGGTGATTGATTCTTCATAAACACTTATCGCAGAATGATACTCATTACGCATATATAATGAATCTGCAATAGAAGTCAAATCAGGGATTGCAAATGTTGATAAAGTTGAAACAATTAAAACGATGCAGTATGTTATAAATCTTTTCATAGCTATTATTTACGTTTAATTTTTATCGACTCTATTTCATTTATTGATTTTACAACACAATCATATATATCTTTCATTTGTGAGTTGTCTGATTGTGGAGTATATAATGCGATTTCACATTTATTGAGGATATTAATAATCTCATTACATATTTCTTCTTTTATTCCAAGGTCTAACATCTGCAAAGTAATATTATCTTTTGACAATTGAGATTTTGGAATAGAAAGTTTGTCGCTGATATATCCCCATATTGCACTTTGAATCTCCTCATAAAATTCACGCTGTTTTGCATTATTCATGTATTGAAATGCTAATTTCAACCGTTTTTTTGCAACTTTATTAGCTTTAGCTAATTTCAATCCAACAATATCTGAATATAATTCTCTTCTTTTATTATAATAATATATTAAACAAATAAATATAACAATTAGTAATATAATAACCGCCCAATACCATACAGATAATATTATAAGTGTATCCTCTCCTTGATTTTTATTTCCTAATTTTATATGTCGAATGTCAATATTTTTCGTTTTAACATCATCTTGTTCTACCGATGAAATCCCTCTTGAGACATTGATTATAAATGGTTGAATCGTTTTGGTGATATATTCACTTTTATTCGGATTAAAGTAAACAAATTCGTGCTTAGGGATTTGGAATTTCCCAACACTTTTAGGTACAAACGTATATTCAAATGTTGCAACACCAGCCATAGTCCCATTAGACACATCTGAGTCATATTTACTTTTGGGTGTATATAATTCAAATTCTACTGGGAAATCCAAATTTGGTTCTTTTATATATTTCACATTGCCAGAACCTGTAATAGTATATACCAAACTCGTCGCTTCGTTTGTCCTAAACGACGAAGATGTCAACTTTGCATTTACATCAAACTCTCCAACTGCACCACTAAAGTTTGTGGGTTGGGGGAGTGGTAATGCTTTAATAGTCATATTAGCTGAATTTGAGCTTATTGAAAGTTTTTCTTGAATAGGAACTCGACTATAAGCATATCCACCTCCAAATGACACCTTCTCGTATTTTTCCGCGACTAATTCATACTTTCCTGAATTAATTGTGAGTTTTCCTGATTTTTGAGGGAAAATAAGGCATCGCTTTAATATCGCCGTATAATAATCCTTACCATTGTATGTCTCAATTTGATTAATTGCCGATTTAACAGGAATTTCTTCTATTATAAATCCATCAAATGATGGTTGTGTTGTTGGCATAAAGGAATTTATTCCATACTGAGTATATAACTTAATTACACACTCAATAGGTTCTTGTTCGTATGCACTCTCTTTTGATAATATAATGCGGACAAACAACTCATCTCCTGAAATTGTACCCGGAGTTTGAGATGTATATTCTTCGTCAAAAATTGATGTTTGAACTCGTTGATTAGGTTTACCTGTATTTTCTGCAATAGTAAATGTAATTGGAGCTGATTTATATTGCTTACCATCAACAGTAATAGTTACAGCTGGCACAATTACCTTCCCTATCTTTTCTGCACGATACAAACAAGTATAATCAATTCGTTTTGATGCCGTCGTTTTACCATTGATATTTTGGTACGAACTAAACGAACTAACCCCTTTATCCGACAGTAATCTACAACCTTCTATTTGTGGACCAACAAAATCTGACGCACTTCCATTTTGCAACGAAAATGTAATTTGGAACTTATCTCCTTTTAATACGTTTGCCGGAGGGATAGCCTTGAATGTTACATTTGCAATTAAACTAAATGCAACAAGCATATACATTGTAAATATATAAATACGCTTATTCATTATTACCAAGGTTTTTCAATATAACGCCCTGATGCTTTTTTATCTGTACGTTGGGCATCTTTATTTCTTTGATGTATTCGCATTAATGTTTCTTGCTCTTTATTCTCAATCGATTTTAATATTCTTTCAGCATTAGCATCATTTATATTTTCTTGACTATCACTTGTTTCGTCGTTTTTTTGTTGTTGATTATTTTGTTGCTGATTATTATCTTGATTTTGATCCTTATTCTGCTCTTGATCCTTTTTTTCTTCTTTTTTCTGCTCCTTATCTTGTTGTTTATCTTTTTTATTTTCGTTTTGCTTCAATTGTGCCATTCTTAAATATGTACGTGCTTTGTCATTGTTTGGTTCTATACGCAAAACCTTTTTATAAAAATCAATACTTGAAGCATAATCTTTATTATTATATGATATATGCCCTAAATTAAATAATGATTTACTTACAATATTTTTATTATTAGATCCCGCAAGTTGTTTGAATAAGCTTGTAGCTTCATCAATTGGCTTCGCATTCTTCTTGTCATAATCTTTATCAGGAAGATTAATTAATGCAGATGCTAAATTAAACTCAGCAGGCAAAGACAATGGATTAACGGTTAATGCCTTTCGATAAGATTCAACAGCTTCTTTATAATTTCCTTCAGCGTAACGTTCATTACCTTGAGAAATTAAATTTCTCTCTTTTTTCATAGTTGCTGAATTATTTGCCATTATAGATGGTGTTATAATCAGCGACATCAAGAATAATATTAATCTAAACATAAAATATTATTTTGAAAAGAAATTAATTTTTTTCAACCAACCAATCTTTTTATTTGGTATAAATATATCTAAAATAAGTAGAGCCAATGCAATCCAAGCAAATAAAGGGAATTGCTCAGCTGTGGACTTATATTTTTGCGTTTTAAGTTCTGATTTAGATAATTTATCTAACTGTTCACTAACTTCATCTACTGCTGACGACGATGCTCCATTTACAAATAATCCATTGCCCGCAGTCGCAATATCTTTTGCTAATTTGGCATTTAATGCTGTTTTAACAATTTCGCCATCATTTGTAAAATAAGAAGTACGCTCCTTATTAATTGGAATCGGAGCTCCATTTGAAGAGCCCAACCCAATTACATTTAATTGTATATTTTGTTTGTTTGCATTTTTTGCCATATCTACTGCTTCTCCTATATGATCTTCACAATCAGTAATTAGTATTAAGCCTTTATGTGAAGAAGCATCAGACGTATAAGCATTCATTGCAAGCTCAATTGCATCAGAAATAGCGGTTCCTTGTGATGAGACCATATCTGTTGAAACGATATCCAAATACTGCTTGGCCGAAATTAAATCTGTTGTAAGTGGTAGTTGTAGATATGCGTCTCCAGCAAATACAATTAAACCAACCTTGTCATTTTTAAGTCTATCAAAAAGTTTCTCCAACAACAATTTTGCCTTATCTAACCGAGATGTCCCATTGAGGTCGTCAGTTGAAGAAGCAAGCATTGAATTTGATACATCAAGAGCTATAAATATTTCAGAACCGGTTGTATTAACTATCTGCTCTTTTTCACCACTTCGGGGTCTCATAATCATTATTATCATTGAAATTAACACTATTATATATAGTGTTAATTTAATTCCATGAATATACTTTGAGGCATCTGGCATTAAATGTTCTAACACCAGAAGATTACCAAACATTTTCAACTTTTCTGTTCTATTTCTTCGATACAACCAATATAATAGAATAATAATTGGTAGTAGGATTAAGAAATAAATATAATGAGGGTTCGCAAAATTAAACATAGTAAAAGATTTATGGGATTGTACGTAATACTGTATAACGGATAATTACTTCAGAGGCAAAAAATATCAATGACAACAAAGCCCAAATCATATAATTGTCTTCTGTATGAGTGAAATTTTTAACATTGATTTTTGATTTTTCTAATTGATCAATTTCATAAAATATATCTTCAAGAACTTTGTCATTTGTTGCTCTAAAGTATCGTCCTCCTGTATTCTCTGCAATTTTATTTAATGTTTCTTCATCAATAACAACTTTCTGCTTTGTATATGTCAATTGTCCAAACACATTGCTTGTGGGGAATAACGCTTCGCCGTTAGTCCCTACGCCAATTGTATATACTTTTATATTGTGTTTCTTCGCTATTTTTGCTGCTGTAAGTGGAGCAACTATACCTGTATTATTTGACCCATCTGTTAATAATATAATACTTTTGGATTTAGCCTTGCCATCTTTTATCCGATTTATTGCCATGGATAAACCATCACCAATAGCAGTACCATCTTCAAGAAGTCCAACTTCTAAACCATTAATATATGAAATTAAGATTGATCTATCTGTTGTCATGGGAACACCAGTAAAACCTTCTGCAGCAAATATTACCAATCCCATATTATCAGTTTCTCTACCTGACACAAACTTTGATGCAACTTTTTTTGCAGCTTCTAATCGATTGGGTGAAAAATCTTTAGCCAACATACTGGAAGATATATCAATCGACAATACTATATCAGTTCCATCTGCTGTAGATGTATTCCAATTATCTACTGTTTGAGGTCGAGCTAATACTATAATTAAACAACCAATCGCTAATAACCTAAGGATAAATAAAGAATGTCGTATATAATCTTTATATGATTTATGGGCATTTTTCAATGATGATAATGTCGAAATTCCTATAGTAGGGTACGACTTTGCTTGTTTCATTATATACCATATTATTAACGGGATATATACAATGAACAAGAATAAATATTGAGGATAGGCAAGTGTCATTTTAATTACTTATTAATTTGTGGAGATTCTATTGTATTAGATTGTTCGGGTTTTGTCTCTTTTACAAATTCAATTGCTGTTTGATATATTTTAATATTATCATCTGGCAAAGGTCTCACTTTAGCAAATTTTACAAAATCAGCCATTTCCAATATTTTCTCTATGTGCTTTTGTGAAATCACATCAACCTCTGTTTTTCTAATTGAATCAAGTATTTGACTTGAGGTCATTTCCAGTGCATTTATGCAAAAGCGACCTATTAAGTATTCCCTAATAATATCTGTCAAAAGTGTATAAAATTCCTTTTCTTGACCTTTTTCACAGAGATTTAGACCTTTTAATTCACTCAACCGCATCATTGCCAATTCAAATGGAGGCAATGTTATATTTGGTAGAATACCTGTATGACGTCTCTTTTTACGTATATATATTATTATAATCAGTCCTGCGAATATTGCTATTGCAAGAATAATCAATAAGATATTATCTGTAATTTGCTCGGGTATAAAATCATACCATTTACGATTAATTTGCTCTATTGATGCATAATCTGTTATTGTGTCATAAATTGAATCTACTTGAACCGGTATAACCTTTAATGTCAATGGGGCTGACTTAAATGTATCAATTCCGACAACATACTTAAAAGGAGGGATTGTATATAATCCCGAGTCAAATGATTGAATTAAATAGTCTCTATTTATTTGCTGTATTGATTCTGATATTATAGTTGTATCATTTCTAACAGTTCCTCTGTATTCAATCCCTTTAACAATATCTGTAATTGTATCTGATTTTAGAGGCTCATTTATTATTCGACCTGATTGAGAAACATCTTGCAAAACCTCAATATGAATAGTTGTCTGTTTTCCCATTAAAAGTATTGCAGAATCAAGTCGAGATGATATTTTGACAGCTGAATATGTATCTGGAGCAAATACAAAAACAAACAATAATAGCAAATATCTTATATTTATCTTGGTTCCGTTCATTGTCTTATTCCTCTTTTCTTAAATAGCCCCATTAAAGCTTTGATATAATCTTCATGTGTTGCAATCGAAACATAATCAACATCATTACGAATTAGCAAATCATTTATTCTTTGCTGACGCTCATACCAATTACGACTATACATTTGCCTTATCTTTTGTGAAGATGTATCAATCCACCGATTAAGTCCAGTCTCTAAATCATGGACTCGCATATATCCAACGTTAGGTAAAAAAGCATCTCTTTCGTCGTAAATTTGAATTCCGATCAAATCATGTCTATTTTTAGCAACCATTAATGCTTTAGAATAATCTGCATCATCAATAAAGTCAGAGACAAGAAATGTAGTACATCTTTTCTTTATCGCATCTGTATGATATTTTAATACCAATGACAGATTTGTTCCTGCATTTATTGGCTGAAATGTCAATAACTCTCTTATTATAAATAAGATATGTTTTCGACCTTTTTTAGGTGGGATAAATTTCTCTATTTTATCTGAGAAAAAAATCACGCCAATCTTATCGTTATTCTGAATTGCCGAAAATGCTATTGTTGCTGCAACCTCTGCAACCATTTCCATTTTTTCAATGCCAACTGCTCCAAAAGTTCTACTTTGTGATACATCAATTAACAACATTACTGTTAATTCTCGTTCTTCTTCAAAAACTTTTATGTAGGGTTTATTATGACGAGCAGTAACATTCCAATCTATATCACGAATATCATCGCCGTATTGATACTCTCGCACCTCCGAAAATATCATTCCACGACCCTTAAATGCAGAATGATATTCTCCTGCAAAAATATTTTGCGATAATCCTCGCGTTTTTATCTCAATCTTGCGAACTTTTTTTAATAGTTCATTCGCGTCCATCTTGTTTTTTATTGAATATTAGGGTACTTCAATTTTATCAAGAATAGTAGAAATAATATCATCAGTTGTAATATTATTCGCTTCTGCTTCATATGTTAGACCAATTCTATGACGTAATATGTCATGACATATTGCTCTAACATCTTCGGGTATTACATAGCCACGAGAACGCAGGAATGCATACGCTTTTGCAGCCTTAGCCAAACTTATTGATGCTCGTGGTGAAGCACCAAATGAAATTATACTAGATAAATCATTTAAGTTATATTTTGACGGATAACGTGTAGCAAATACTATATCAATTATATATCGTTCTATTTTTTCATCAATATATATTTGTTCAACAATTTTTTGAACTTCTTGTATCTCTTGTGGTTTTAGTAACGGTTCAATATTGAGTTTTTCTGATTTTAGATTTTTACGAATAATTATCTGTTCTTCATCTCTGGTAGGATAATTAATAATAACTTTCATCAAAAATCGGTCAACTTGTGCTTCTGGAAGTGGATAAGTACCTTCTTGCTCAATAGGGTTCTGTGTTGCCATTACCAAAAATGGACTATCTAATACGTAAGTATTATCTCCAATTGTTACTTGTCGTTCTTGCATTGCTTCCAATAATGCACTTTGAACTTTTGCCGGTGCTCTATTGATTTCATCAGCTAATATGAAATTTGAGAAAATAGGTCCTTTCTTTACCTGAAATTGCTCATTTTTCATACTATATATCATAGTCCCAATAACATCTGCTGGCAGCAAATCAGGGGTAAACTGAATTCTACTATATTTTGCATCAATCACTTGTGCCAATGTTTTTATTGCTAACGTTTTAGCCAATCCTGGAACTCCTTCTAAAAGAATATGACCATTTGACAATAATGAAATCAATAGCGATTCAACTAAATGTTTTTGTCCAACTATTGCTTTGTCCATACCACAAGTAACCAGATGAATAAAATTACTTTTACTTGCAACTAAATCATTTAGCTCTCTGATATTAATATTTTCACTCATAAAATTTTATGTTTTGACTATTATTTTGCTTTTAATTATATTGCAAATATATATATAATAACAACGTATATGTTAAAATAGAATGTTAATTTTGTCTATAATAACTTTTATCATATTAAAGTTAATCTTTTTTTCGAAATTTATTATATATTTCTTTTGATTTTAATTTTGCAATGTTAATTGCGTCTTCATTTAGCGGATCAATATTATACTTCGATTTAGGAGGAATGACAACAATTGTCCCAGGGGTTATTTTATCAGGATGTCCTAAATTAGATATGTTTTCTTCATATATATAAACCCAAAAATTCAAATTGCCATAATGTTCTCGAGCCATCGTCGTCAAGAATCTATTTTTAGTAATTTTATCTGTTATTGTAGAATCTGTATGCTCATCTATTGGTTGAACATTATTAGAGTATTCTTGTTCCAATTTAATGTCATTTATAGAATCAGTTACATCATATAGTTTAGTTGGTTTAGACTCTGAATTTACTTGTATTTGAGATTGAATGTATTTGTCAAGTTTATTATTCATCGCAACATCTTTTATGATATATCCCATCAAAAAACCAATAATGAGTCCAATAATAAATATACCAATATAAATTATAGGCTTACTTATGGTTGTTTTCTCCTCATCTGGTATTTCTTTATTTAATTGACTATTATTCATATCAGATGTTTTCTCCGAATTAATTTTTTGATCTGTAATTTTATCATTACATAATTTTTCAGAGTTGACTATTTCTATATGTTTATTACAATCTAATTCATTTTGCATCAATATAGATTCATAAATATCCTCGTTTGCGTTTTTTTCATTAGTATTCTCACTCAAATTTGGTATTTCTGTTACATCATTCTCTGATATAAACTCTTCATTTAATATATCATCACTGACTAACTCATCTAATTCTATTGGCTCAAAACAAGAAAAAGGCTGATTCAATACTTCTATTAAAGATTTATCAGGCTCATATTTGATTGATTCATTATCATTAGAATCTTTTATAAAGCTACCAATACCTTTTACCGTAACAGCCTTATTTTGTTGAATTAATTCAGGTATTAACAAAAATAATTCCCGTAGAAAAGATTCTGCAGTATTATGAGAACAGCCATTAATAGCTACCAGCCCGTCTATAATTGTATTAAAACTAATCTTTTGTTGCATATTAATTTTTCATCTTTTTTCTCATTAACGCACTTTGCTTAAATTCTACTGTAATATGAGGTGGATTCAGTATTCTCTTCCCTGATTCGTTGTCGCAAGAAATTTGTTCATCTATTTTTACCGGAACAATCTCGCCAAATCCTGGAATTGCGATAGTATTTAAATCAATTAAGTTTTCCTTAAAAATAACAGCCAACCCGTCAAATAATGAAAACACATCAGCTTCATCTCTATTTATGCGTTTTGATAGCTCTACCACTAACTTTTTATTATTCATATTATTAAATATATATTTTACTGAATCATTAATTAAAATATTAATCAGAAAATCAAAATTTTTCGTCCGAAATTCAAGAGTTATTTATTTAATCCAACAATTTTTCCTTAATTGAATATCTTGGACGTCGTTTAACTTCAATAAAGATTTTCCCAATATATTCACCAATAATGCCCATTCCCATCAAAATTAAGCTACCTAAAAACCAAACAGAAAGCATTAACGAAGTCCACCCGGAGATTGTATTGTGACTAAAGTAGGAGGTCAAAACATACATCGCAACCACGAAATCTATCAATAATAATATTAGACCAATAACAAAAATTACCCTCATTGGTTTTGCTGAAAAGGACGTAATACCATCAATTGAGAAACTTAACATTTTACGAAAAGAATATTTCGACTTACCGGCAATTCTCTCACATCTTTCATAGGTTACAGTAGCTGAATCTAACCCAATTTGTGGAATTATTCCTCTTAGAAACAAATTTGCTTCACCATATTCACTTAATAAGTGTAACGCACGATTACTCATTAATCTATAATCAGCATGATCATAGATTGTTTCTAATCCCATTAAGTTTTGGAGTTTATAAAAAGCATGGGCTGTTGTTCGCTTAAACCACGTGTCTGTAGCTCTACTACATCTAACACCATACACAATTTCTTTACCACTTAAAAATTCTTTTACCATTTGAATAATCGCATTAGGATTATCTTGCATATCAGCATCAATAGATATCGCAGCATCACAATTATCCAAAGCTTGCATTAATCCAGCCAACAAAGCATATTGATGTCCTTTATTATGCGACAAAGAAATTCCTTTAATTCTTCTATCATGTAAATGTAATTGAGAAATCATGTTCCACGTCCCATCTGTACTACCATCATCAGTGCACAAAATATAGCTAGTTGTTGCAACTAATTTTTCAGCAACCATTTTATCTAACAACTGAAGTAAAAACTTTGTGGTTTTAGGTAGTGCAAATTCTTCGTTATAACAAGGTAATACAATCGCGACAACAGGTACTTTATCCATTGGTGTAAATCTTATATTATATATGCAAATATAACACTTTTATCTCATTTATTCTATTCTCAGTACAAAATATAAAACAAAAGAGGTTACATATTGTAACCTCTCGTATTGCATTTGAGAATAGACTAATAACTACGAGCAAATATAACTCGTTGAGCTGATGGTTTTCCTGTTACCATACATTTTCCTGGCGTTTTATCTCCTTCAAGAGGAATACAACGTATAGTCGCTTTTGTTTCTTCTTTGATTTTTTCTTCAGTTTCAGGTGCTCCGTCCCAATGTGCAAGTATGAATCCACCTTCTTCTATTTTCTCTTTAAACTCATCATACGAATCAACTGTAATCGTTTTTGATTCTCTATGAGCTAATGCCTTGGCAAAAATATTAGCTTGTATATCTTCAAGTAGGTTTTTAACAAATGATGCGATACCATCTAATTTCTCAATACTTTTTTCAAGTTTATCACGACGCATTACTTCGATTGTTCCATTTTCAATATCACGTGCTCCAATTGCTAATCTCACTGGAACGCCTTTAAGTTCATACTCTGCGAACTTAAATCCGGGTCGCTTATTATCAGCATCATCATATTTAACACTAATACCATATTGTTTAAGCTCTTCTACAATTGGTGCAATTGTTTTTGAGATTAGTTCTAATTGTTCTGAATTTTTATATATCGGAACTACAACCACTTGTATTGGTGCCAATTGTGGAGGCAAGACCAAACCATTATCATCAGAATGCGTCATTATTAATGCACCCATTAGACGAGTAGAAACACCCCAGGATGTGGCCCACACATACTCTAATTCATTATTTTTATTTAAGAATTTTACATCAAATGCTTTCGCAAAATTTTGTCCTAAGAAGTGTGATGTGCCTGATTGCAAAGCTTTCCCATCTTGCATCATCGCTTCAATGGTATATGTATCAAGGGCTCCAGCAAAACGTTCATTTGCTGATTTCACACCTTTAATCACAGGTACTGCCATGTAGTTCTCTGCAAATTCAGCATAAACATTAAGCATCTTAACAGCCTCTTCTAATGCTTCTTCTTTAGTAGCATGAGCTGTATGTCCTTCTTGCCATAGAAATTCTGCAGTTCTTAAAAACATTCTTGTTCTCATTTCCCAACGCATTACATTTGCCCATTGATTACATAAAATTGGCAAATCTCTATGACTTTGAATCCAGTTTTTATACGTATTCCAAATAATAGTCTCAGAAGTAGGTCTAATTATTAATTCTTCCTCCAATCTTGCTTCTGGATCGACAACAACACCCTTACCTTCAGTCGAGTTTTTCAATCTATAGTGAGTTACTACAGCACATTCTTTAGCAAAACCTTCAACATGATCAGCTTCCCTACTTAAAAAAGATTTGGGTATAAGTAAAGGAAAATACGCATTGACATGACCAGTTTCCTTAAACATTTTATCTAATTGTTGTTGCATTTTTTCCCATATTGCATATCCATAAGGTTTAATAACCATACAACCTCTAACTGCCGATTGTTCTGCCAAATCAGCTTTTATAACCAAGTCATTATACCATTGAGAGTAATTATCAGCCCGTTTTGTTAATTCTTTTAATTCTTTTGCCATTATTTCAATATTTAATTATTTTTCCACAAAATTACATAATTTATTATCTTTTGCCAAATCAATAATAGTTTGACCTGGTAGAATAAACATTTCTAATCGACGATTCTTTTTTTGAGCAATTTTTGATGTGTCAGATATAATAGGATAATCAGATCCCATAGAATAGGGGATAAGACTTTTAGCATTATTACTTTTTTCAATAAACCATTCAGACAAAGTTAATACTCGTTCATTTGTAATATAATCAGCATCATTAGAACTTATCGAATTATCGTGATGTAATAATAATATAACACGATACATTTCTTTGATTCTAAAAAATGGTATAAAAGAGCTTAGTAGTTTTATGCCATTAGGTGAAATTTGATCATTAACATTCGGTCTAAAAATATCATCTATCGAAATCGTAACCTTAATAACCTCATTGTTTCTAACTAACCTAACATCATAACCAAGCTGTTTTAAGTGTTTATATTGGCACAGTATATTTTCACATATAGTTGTTGCTACATCACAAGGGATTAGTGGATATTTTATATTCTCCTCTACAGTTAAAGTCCAAACATCAATACTATCTGTTTCTTCAATTAATTCAAAGGCATTGGATTGATTTGAGAAAAATACAAATAAAACAAGTAGTTTGATACCTAAATACAGTCGCTGATTAAAATATGTCAAGAGTCTTTTCATATTCAAGTTCAGCCAAAATTATTTCTGTGATTAAATCATCAGTTAACATTGATGATTTATCCTTCTTTAACAATTTTATCGCATGTGCAATTATATTTTTTGCATCAACATCATCTTCTTCAGATGCGTTTACATCTATATCAAGTAATTCATTATCTTCATAATAATCCCATATAATATCAATAATATTTAGAATATCATCTTCATCTATATTCAACCCAATTTTTGATATTATGAAATTCACAGCATCTTGTTCGTCATATTCCATAACATAATATATTAAAGTTCCAATAATCCAATAGGTAAATCCATTTGTAATGTCTTTGTTTCATTATTAATATTAATTACAAAATCATCTACGATCGGAATATATAATTCCCTATTATCAGTTCGTTCTACAATAAACAATGAGTTCTCTGTTGAAACATCATAATCAACAATTGTTCCAACTAATATCCCTGATTTATCAAGTATGGAATACCCAACAAAATCTTCAGCATACATACAATCCTCATCATGCTCATCTATTATATGGGTAAGCTCTTTTTTAAACGCATATACATCTAATCCAATTAATTCTGTTATATCATTGTCATTATCATAACCTTTTACTTTGACGATATATACATCTATTCCTTTGGGACGAATTGATTCAATAAAAAACGGCACATATATCCCATCAATGTTAAATATAAGACATGATAACTGTAGGTCATCACTAAATGAGTCAATCAATACACTAAATTCACCTTTAATGCCATGAGGTTTTAATGTCTTTCCTATTTTTATCAATTGATCTATTTGAATCATTATTAATTTTTGTTTTTCCTTTTTTTCTTATTAGAATTCTGTAGAGCAACAACTTCCTTAAATTCATGTAAATGCATTAGAGATTCATTAAGATTTATTTTTCCATTTGAATAATCATATAAATCCTTAAATATTTTTGAATCTTCAACACCATCTTTATTCACAGCTAATAACATCTTTTTCATGTGATTAGCGACTAACAGAATCAATGCATCTTTTTCATCATCATCATTTAATGTTGCAATTTTTGCAACCATTAACTCTACATATTTCCCATAATGACGATACTTAATCGGAGAAATTGTATATCCAACTTTTGTGGGTTCTGAACCTAAATTTTCCTCAGTAATAACATCACAAGGATAATCAATATCCAACTTAAAATCAGACATAATGGCTAAATGATCCCACAATTTGTGCTTAAAATCATTTTCATCTCTTAAATTGGGGAATAAATTCCCCATTATTTCAATAATTGAATATGCACAACGAGTTCGCTCTGCACGGTCCTCTATTGTTACACAATGATCTACCATTTGTTGAATATTACGCCCATACTCAGGTAGCACTAATTTTTTAAGTTGTGTATTATAAGTTAACATTGTCAAATTTAATTTATGGTTCAAAGTTAGTTCAAAAATAGATAATTACCAAAAGTTACATAGACTTATAAAGCAAAGAGGGATTCAAAAAAATTGAATCCCTCTTTGAATATTTAGTAAAATGCAATATTACATATTCATACCACCATCAACTTGAATGACCTGTCCAGTAACATAGCTCGACATATCTGATGCTAAGAATGTTGCAACATTTGCAATATCTTCAACCTTTCCACCACGACGCAATGGAATTTTCTTAGTCCATTCTTGTCTCACTTCTTCTGGAAGAGCATCGGTCATTGCAGTTTCAATAAATCCAGGAGCAATTGCGTTAGCACGAATTCCCCTTGAGCCAACTTCCTGTGCGATACTCTTTGCCAAAGCAATCAAACCAGCTTTTGATGCGGCATAATTAGCTTGACCAGCATTTCCATGAACACCAACTACTGACGCCATATTAATAATACTACCAGAGCGTTGACGCATCATAATTGGAAGTGTCGCATTTATAAAATTAAATGCACTCTTCAAATTTACAGCAATAACAGCGTCCCATTGTTGCTCAGTCATACGCATCATCAATCCATCTTTGGTAATTCCTGCATTATTAACCAAGATATCAATTGCACCAAATTCTTTATGAATTTCCGTTACAACTTCTTTTGTTTGTGCAAAGTCTGCTGCATTTGAAGCATAACCTTTTGCTATTACTCCATAAGCAGCTATTTCCTTTTCAGTTTCTTTTCCATTCTCGTCAATTACCAAATCGGTAAATGCTACATTAGCTCCTTCTTGGGCAAATTTAAGAGCAAGAGCTTTACCAATACCACGAGCTGCACCTGTTATTAGGGCTGTTTTACCTTCTAATAGTTTCATATTCAAAATATTTTAGATTAAATTTTTATTAAAAACGCACCACAAGAGTATCCTCCACCGAAAACTGTTAATCCAATGGTTTCTCCTTTAGCAAATTTATTACGATTTTGAGCGAATACAAGTGCTGCACTTGCAGAACCTGTATTTCCCAACTGTTCTATATTATTTATAAATTTATCTTCTGAAAATCCTAATTGGTTCGCTACATTCGTAACAATCCTCTTATTTGCCTGATGACATATAATGTAATCCAATTCATCAATTTTCATATTTTGTAATGATGTTATCCCATCTAAAGCTTGTATCATATATTTACAAGCATGGATAAACACATCCCGACCATCAGGCATTGCGATTCCACCTTCTTTAGGTCGCAATCGAACTCCTTCGGGACCCTTGCTAATATTACCTAAACCACGAGTATATACTTGGCATATTTCTGGGTCAGTGTTCCTCTGTCTGTCAGCAGATAAAAAGAATGCAACAGCACCATCACCCCAAAGATGCCCACATTTAGGATCATTTTCATTACTATAATATGTATTATGCTCCGAACACACCAACAAAGCTTTTGAGGCTTTACCCATTGCAAAATATCCTTCTACAATTTCTAAACCATTCACAAAAGAGGAGCATGCTGATGACACATACACCGCCTTAATATCATCAATATTATATTTTCGCTGAGTAACATGTGCTAATGTGGCAACTGTATCGTATGGAGAATACGATGCCGAAACAATTAAATCTATGTCTTTTATATTGTAGGGCAATGTCTTAATTGCATCATCAATCGCAGCTAATCCCATTGAATTATGACCTTCATTTTCTGCTGCTTTTGAACGAGTTTGAATCCCAGTTCTTTTTAATATCCAATCACTCGTTAATCCATTTACTTCAAAGAAGTAATTATTGTCTACTCGTTCTTTAGGTATATAAAATCCAGTTGAATTAATAAACATATATATATTAAACTTTTAATCCAATTATTAAATAATCAATAATATCAGACGTAAATTTTGATTTATCGATTCCAATTTCGATGAAATTATCTCTTAATCTTGAAAATTCCACTCCTTGAACAAGCATTTGCCACAAAACACCAAAACGTTCTCCTTGTTTTTTATCAAATTGTCCAAGAGTAACACCTTCATCAATTATTTTTCTTAATATTTCACGTTCTTTTTCTGATGCTAATCGTCTAATTTTATCTACTCGCTTTACATCTCTCACAAAAAAACGTCGTAATGAATCCTCCTGCGTAGCAACATCATTTATTATATTGAATCTAACCTCAAAAAAACGTCTTAATTTATCCGTTGGTGATATTTTTAATTCAAATATTTCTCGTAATTTAGAAACTAATTGATCACTTTCCTTTTCTATAACAGCATTATATATTTCTTTTTTATTCTTAAAATAGGTATAGATAGTTCGGCGACCTTTTTCCGATGCATTTGCAATATCATTCATCGTCGTATTTTCCACTCCATTATTAGCGAAAAGTTGACGAGCAACTTCAATTAACTTATCACGGGTTTTAGTTACCATTGTTGCACAATTATTCTTTCTATGTGCAAAATTAATATATTTATCTGAAAAATAAATCATAAAAAATGTAATTTTGACAATTTTGATATCATAATTACATTTTATCATATTTTTTTTGTAATTTCGTATAACGTAAAAATTCAGCAACATGAAATATTTCAACCTATTAACTTTATGCTTTTTATTAACTAAATCAATATACGCTTTTTCTAATTGTCCGTTAAACGTATATGGCAAAGAAGCTATGAATGCAGGCATTTACATGTACGATATTGATACAGATAGCGTTATATGTGATTACCAAAGTGGCAAGGCTTTTACTCCCGCAAGTATCACTAAAGCTCTAACTTCTGCTTCTGTATTAACTCAGCTTCCGAACGATTTTAAGTTTGAAACAAATATATATATAACTGGAAAAATTAAAAATAACACACTTTTTGGTGACATCGTTATTGATGCAAACGGAGATGCAACAATTGAATCAAAACATTTTCCAGCGAATTTAGGCTTGTGCGACTCAATTGTTAGTAAGCTAAAATATCTTGGGATTTCACAAATAGAAGGCAAATGCAAAATTAATCCAACAAATTTCAATGTTGATTGTGGCGTAAATCCCAATTGGGAGATTGAAGATGTCGCATGGGGCTATGGTGCTGGATTATATGCGTTTAATTATAAAAACAACACAACTAATATAATTATTAAAAATGGCGATATTAAAACTGTTCCTTATACAAAAGACATATCATATACATTACTTGAAAATGACAATAGAAGTATCGATTTAATGCGTCCATTTTATTCAAACGACTTATATATAGTAGGTAATATCAATAACAACTATTCAAACTCGATTTCTATCCCATTTCCTGAAGATGTCTTTATCGATGAATTGACGAAAAAACTTTCAGATAATGATATTTTCATTAAAAATATTACAATCGATGGCATTAATCAAGATGACAAAAAATTAATTCACACACATTATTCTCCTTCAATACACGAAATACTAAAAAGTTTAATGATTAGAAGTGATAATTTGTTTGCAGAATCAATGCTTCGAGCAATATCTAAGGGAAATTCTTTAAAGCATGCAATTTCAGAAGAGATAAAAATATGGAAAGAGCGTGGCTTAAATACTAATTTTATTTCAATTAAAGATGGAAGTGGCTTATCCCGCACTAATCGTATAACTCCGTTATTTATGGGAGAAATGCTTAAATGGATGGCAAACAGCAAATATGCTAATATTTTTATTAGCTACTTTCCTAAAGCCGGAATAGATGGGACATTAAAAAGTTTTTTGGCTAACAGTAAATTAGAAGGTAAATTAGCATTAAAAACGGGAAGCATGAATGGGGTTCAGTGTTATGCTGGTTATAAATTAAATGATGAAGGGAAGCCTACACATATTATTGTAATTATGGTAAATAACTTCTTTTGTAAAAGATCTGAGCTAAAAAAAGAAATAGAAAATTTATTATTAAACACCTTTTAACTACAACTAAAAAATAGACACAAAACCAATGGCAGGAAAATTATATATCATACCAACTCCAATAGGGAATCTTGAAGATATGACCCCTCGAGCGATTAGAATCTTGAACAACGTCAATCTAATTTTAGCCGAAGATACTCGTACAAGCAAGAAGTTAATGACTCACTTCAACATAAATACACCTATGCTTAGTCATCATAAATTCAACGAGCATAATACAATTAACTCTTTAATATCACGATTACAAGGAGGAGAAACTGTCGCATTAATATCAGATGCCGGCACACCTGCAATATCTGACCCGGGATTTCTATTATCTCGAGAATGTCGAAGAAACGATATAATCGTTGAAACACTTCCTGGAGCAACAGCTTTTGTCCCTGCTTTAGCAAACTCAGGGTTGCCCTGTGAGCGTTTCTGTTTCGAGGGATTTTTACCATTAAAAAAAGGCAGAGCAACTCGCCTTAAAGAGCTATCTATTGAGCGACGAACATTCATAATATATGAATCTCCACTACGATTACTAAAAACCTTACAAGAACTATCCTTATATTGTGGTGAAAATCGCGAAGCATCTGTATCACGTGAAATATCAAAAATTCACGACACAACCCATCGTGGCTCTCTTAAAGATTTGATAGAATTCTTTTCAACAAAACAAGCAAAAGGAGAAATTGTTATTGTTGTAAGTGGTTATCAAACCGATGATGTTGAAAAAATTCATAAAAATAAATACAAACAATAAAATTCTCAATTATGAAAAAGTATTACTACATTTTTTTGCTTGCAATATTTTCAATTGCATGTAACCAAAATAATAACTCAAGCGATGAAATAATTAATGCTAACAAGCAAGCACTTTCTCAGGCAATTGCCGATAGAGACAGTTTGCTCAGTTTAGTAAACGACATTACATCAGATATTGCCAAAATTAAAGACTTGGAACAAATCGTGGCTATTAAAAACACTCTTAATAATGAGAGTTTGCAAAATAATAAAATTAAAGATAATATTGAAGCAATTAAGCAAACTCTTGAACTTAGACAATCAAAACTAATTGAATTAGAAAAGAAATTAAAGAAATCACAACTAAACAACTCGAAATTAGAGGAAACAATCAAAAATCTTAAAGGACAAATTGAACAACAAAAAAGCGATATTGAAATATTGACGAGTGAATTAACAAACGCAAAAGCTCAAATAGAAACATTAAAAAGCGATAACGATTCATTAAATATCGCACTAAACGATGTCTCCGCAAAAAAAGACACACTTGAAAGAATTGCCGATCAAGCGATTAACAACGTCAATGAGCTAAACAAGTGTTATTATGCAATAGGAAGCAAGAAAGAACTTAAAGATAAGAAAATTTTACAATCTGGATTCTTAAAGAAGACAAAAGTAATGCAAGGTGAATTTGATATGAACTTTTTCAATATTGCAGACAAACGCACGACCACAACATTGAATTTATATTCTAAAAAAGCCCAAATATTGACAAATCACCCAACAGACTCATACGTAATCGTGGAACGAGATGGTCAAATGGTTCTAATTATTAATGATCCAAAAACATTTTGGAGTCGCTCCAATTACTTGGTAATACAAATTGACTAATGTAATTACTATGCCACTTAATATAATAAATGTGAATTATTCTTAATTTCGCATTTATTTTTATTAGGTATCATTATTATTCATATTTCATTTTAATTAACTATCTTTGTAGTTGTAATCAAACATGAGATATAATGGGATTTTTTAGTAAATTTTTCACAAAAGAGAAGAAAGAAACCTTAGATAAAGGTTTAGAACGCACAAAAGAAGGTGTTTTCACTAAAATAACACGTGCAATAGCCGGAAAATCAAAAATTGACGACGAGGTATTAGATAAGTTAGAAGAAGTTTTTATTACTTCAGATGTTGGTGTCGAAACAACTCTTAAAATAATCGATAGACTTGAAAAAAGAGTAGCAAAAGATAAATATATAAACTCAGCTGAATTAAATTCACTACTATGTGAGGAAATTACTGATTTACTTGCTGAAAACAACAATGAGCCAACCTCAGAAGATTTTACAATTCCAGAAGGACATTCACCTCATGTTATAATGGTTGTTGGCGTAAATGGAGTTGGTAAAACCACAACAATTGGCAAGTTGGCGGCTCAATTCAAAAAAGCTGGCAATAAAGTAATGCTTGGAGCGGCCGATACATTTAGGGCTGCTGCAGTTGAGCAACTTGACATTTGGGGAAAACGAGCAGATGTTCCGGTTATAAAACAAAAATTAGGCTCAGATCCTGCTGCTGTTGCATACGATACATTATCTTCTGCAAAAGCCAATGACATTGATGTTGTTATTATTGATACAGCGGGACGACTCCACAACAAAAAAGGATTAATGGACGAATTAACTAAAATTCGGAATGTTATGCAAAAAATTGTCCCTGACGCACCTCATGAAGTCCTTTTAGTATTAGATGGTTCTACTGGTCAAAATGCATTCGAGCAGGCTCGCCAGTTTGTTGCGGCTACAAATGTAAATGAATTAGCAGTTACTAAACTTGATGGAACTGCAAAGGGTGGGGTAGTCATAGGAATTAGCGACCAATTCAAAATTCCGGTAAAATATATAGGCTTAGGCGAAGGCATTGATGACCTCCAAGTATTTCATAAAGAAGAATTTGTTAAATCATTATTCGGAGAATAAAAAATGCTCTCAAAAACAATAGATATTGTATCTTTAGGTTGTTCTAAGAACCTTGTTGACTCAGAAAGAGTCATAAAAATGTTTGAAAATGTCGGATATAAAATATTCCACAATCCGAGTAAGATTTATAGTTCTATTGTTATAATCAACACATGTGGTTTTATTGGAGATGCAAAAGAAGAATCCATTAATACGATATTACAATATGTAGAGGCGAAGCATAATGGTTTCGTGTCTTATATTTTCGTAATGGGGTGTCTTTCTGAACGATATCGTAACGAATTGATTCAAGAAATCCCAGAGGTAGATGGTTGGTATGGAAAATTTGATTGGAGTAATTTGATAACAGACATTACTAACAAATATAATAATATCAAACCATATGAAAGAGCGATAACAACACCTTCACATTACGCTTATATAAAAATTGCAGAAGGTTGTAATCGTTTTTGTTCATTTTGTGCAATACCCTTAATTACAGGCAGATATAAATCTCGAAGTATTGAAGAAATATTAGAAGAGGTCAAATTATTAGTTAAACAAGGAGTCAAAGAATTTAACATTATAGCTCAAGATTTATCATACTACGGTTATGATTTATATGGAGAATATAAAATTGCCGAATTAATTGATAAAATTGCATTTATAGATGGGGTTAAATGGATAAGACTACATTATGCTTATCCTGCCCAATTTCCTATTGAACTCCTAAATATAATTGCTAAGCACAGAAACGTGTGCAAGTATATTGACATTGCATTGCAACATATAAGTGACCCCGTTTTACATAATATGCGTCGCCACATTGATGCAAAATCCACCAAAGAATTAATTTCTCAAATCCGGCAAATAGTACCCGGCATTCATATTCGCACAACATTAATGGTAGGATTCCCTGGCGAAGGAGATAATGAATTTGATGAATTATTGCAATTTGTAAAAGACACAAGATTTGAACGCTTAGGTGCATTTGCATATTGTGAAGAAGAAGATACTTTTGGGGCTAAAAACTTCAAAGATGAAGTGCCTAATGAAGTAAAAGAATTGCGATTATCTAAATTGATGAAAATACAAGAGGATATTGCATTCGAAATTAATCAAGAAAAAATAGGCAAAACACTTAATGTTATAATTGATAGAGAAGATGATGATTATTACATTGGTCGAACTGAATGGGATTCTCCCGAGGTTGACCCCGAAGTTTTAATCAATAAATCAAAGAAATTACATATTGGCAACTTCTATGACGTTGAAATCATAGATGCTTTACCTTTCGAACTAATCGGAAATGTAATTTAGGAGTGTATATGAATAATTCAATTTATGAAGCAATAAATATATGCCTACAAAAGAATATCCCTTTTGTTTCATATATCATGCCCAATGATACAAAAATCAATTTCTTCTCCAATCCAACTGAATCATATAGTAGTGACACAAAATTTTATGTTAACTTTTTTGCTGACAAATCAAACGATTTGATTAAAATTAGTAATGAATTTGATGCAAATGAAACAATAAAATATCTAAAAGATTCAGAGCCATTACTAAAACCGTTTATAGAACCTCACTCAAAGAGCACTACATTTGAGTCTTATAGTATTCAAATATCCAAAATCATATCTTTATTAAATAATATTGATGGCAAAATTGTACTATCTCGCTCAATATGTGATAATTCTATCGATTTTAATTGGGGAAAAATTGCCTTAAAATATTTCCAGGAATTTCCAAGCACATTTAGATATATATATTATACAAGACAAACGGGTTGTTGGATTGGAGCAAGCCCTGAAATTATTTTTAAGCATAATAAAAACGAAGATATATTTGAGACAATGTCTTTAGCTGGAACTCGTAAAATATCTTCATACAATAATGAAACCTGGGACAACAAAAACAAGGAAGAACACGACTATGTTACTCGCTATATTGTAAATATTTTAAGCGGATTAGGATTAAAGCCATTTATACACCAAGCAGAAAACATAAATTTTGGAAAGATTGAACATCTATGTAATAGAATAACATCTACATTAAATAACAAAAAGCCAATTGATGTTATAGCTACACTTAGTCCGACACCTGCTTTAGCCGGCTATCCAATTGATTTCGCAATAGAAAATATAACGATATTAGAAGAGCACCCAAGATATTGCTATGGAGGATATGTAGCAATTGAAGACTCTACTTGTTTTAATGCTTACGTAAATTTACGATGCGTTCATTTCAATAACAAAAAATATTGTATATATTCTGGTGGAGGTATTACAATTGACTCAAATGCAACTGATGAATGGGACGAAACTGAGTCTAAAGCATATGTTCTAAAACAAATATTAACCCAATAGAAAACAAATGGAAACTACTGATAAAATTTCATGTCAAATACTTATTGATGTTATTAAGGCTCATGGAGTTAAAAATATAGTGGTTTCACCAGGATCACGAAACACTCCCATTATTTTAGCAGTAGCTCGCGATAAAGAGCTTAATAAAACCATAATTATAGATGAACGAAGTGCTGCATTTGTTGCATTAGGAATGTGTGCCGCAAACAATGGCGAAACACCAATTGCTTTAGTATGCACATCAGGGTCTGCTTTACTTAATTATGCTCCGGCAATATCTGAAGCATATTATCGTAATTTACCTCTTGTCATAATATCTGCCGACCGACCGATTGAGTGGATTGATCAAGATGACAGCCAAACAATTAGACAATTTGAAGCTTTGTCTAACTATGTAAAGAAAAGTTACAATATTCCAACTCAATGTGAAGATAGTAATATTCGTTGGTATATAAATAGGATTGTCAATGATGCGTTGATATGCTCTAATTCCGGAAGAAAAGGTCCGGTTCACATAAATATTCAATTAGATGAACCACTTAATAAACTTACAAACATAAACGTTGGTCAAAATCGCATTATAAGTTCATCAAAGACGATAAAAATTATTGATGACTCTTTCCTTAATGAATATATCAACAGTAAATTAAAAACAAACAAAATCTTAATTATTGCAGGCTTTCAAAATTGTGAGAATAGCTCATGGGTTAATTATAAAAATAACTCTAATGACACGATTCTTGATGAATTTATTAAGAATCACCCCAACGCATTTCTTCTAACTGAAAGCATTTCTAATATATCTTGTAAAAAACAATGTTGTAACATCGACCGAGTTCTTAGTTATATGAGCGACGAAGAAAAATGTACTATGAAACCCGACATTGTTATTACATTTGGAGGAGCATTAGTATCAAGATTAATAAAACAATATTTACGTAAATATACGAATATAGAACATTGGCATATTGGCGTAACAGACAATACAATTGATTGCTTTCAATCTCTCTCAATGAGGATTGATACTCATCCAAGATCATTTTTTCAACAAGTAAATTCATTTTCATACAAAGTAAATTCTTCTAAAATCTCATCATACCAACAAGATTGGGTTGAAATTGCATCTAAAGCTGAGATTTCACATAATAAATATATAGCTAACTGTAACTGGAGCGACTTAAAGGCATTCTCAATCATATTGCCTAATTTATCTGGAGATTTACATCTTTCAAATGGCACACCGATTAGATACCAACAATTATTTAATCAAAATAAAAACATTTCTCAAATACATTGCAACAGAGGAGTAAGTGGGATAGATGGGTGCACATCTACCGCAATCGGGCATGCAATGATTTCCAAACGCACCACAACATTAATTTCAGGCGATTTAAGTGCTCAATACGACCTTAACGCATTAAGCATAAATGCCATACCGAATAATTTCAAAATGATTATAATGTTTAATGGTGGTGGTGGTATATTCCGATTTATTAAATCTACGTCCGAATTACCAGAAATTGATGAATATTTCGCTGTTAACAATAATTTCCCAATTTCTGAAATTGCCTTAGGATATAATATCCCTCTATTTATTGCAAGAAACGAAGATGAGTTAAAATCAGCATTGCCATCTTTTTTACAAATTACTGATAAGCCTGTAATTTTAGCAGTATATACCCCTGCACAAGAAAGTGCAACAATATTAAAGAACTATTTTAACCGAAAAAACAATAAACTATGAGTAAAAGAATTTGGACAACAATAAAAGAATATGAAGATATTCTTTTTGAATATTATAATGGGATTGCAAAAATAACAATCAATCGCCCCCATGTTTATAACGCATTTCGTCCACAAACAAATAAAGAAATGCTTGATGCTATGGCTTATTGTCGCGAGTCAAACGACATTGGTGTAATCATATTAACAGGCATAGGAGATAAAGCTTTTTGTTCGGGTGGCGACCAAAAAGTAAAAGGAGTAGGGGGATATATTGATGAAAATGGCGTACCTCGACTTAACGTATTAGACCTACACAAAGCTATTCGCTCGATTCCGAAACCGGTTATAGCAATGGTAAATGGTTATGCTATAGGTGGAGGACATGTGCTACATGTTGTCTGCGATCTAACCATTGCGTCAGAAAATGCACGATTCGGACAAACCGGGCCAAAAGTAGGTAGCTTTGATGCTGGTTTTGGTTCTTCTTATTTAGCTCGTTGTGTAGGACAAAAGAAAGTACGTGAAATATGGTTCCTTTGTCGCCAATATACAGCTCAAGAAGCGTTAGAAATGGGCATGGTTAATAAAGTTGTACCATTTGAACAACTTGAAGATGAAACAATTGATTGGTGTAATACAATCCTTCAACGTAGTCCAATGGCAATTCGCATGATTAAACGAGCTCTAAATGCAGAACTTGATGGTCAACGTGGCATGATGGAATTTGCAGGTGATGCAACTCTAATGTATTATTTAATGGAAGAAGCTCAAGAAGGTAAAAATGCTTTTCTTGAAAAACGTGATCCTGACTTCCAAAAATTCCCTAAATTCCCTGGCTAATGCTTAAAGCATCATATAAACAATATACTCTCATCTTTAGTCGCCCTGCTATTACATCAAGGGCGACTATGCTTGAGAAAAAAACATTTTTCATTAAAATATGGGATAGCGAAAACCCTTCTGTATTTGGAATTGGCGAATGTGCATTATTTAGTGGTTTAAGTGCTGAAGACAATCCCAACTACGAAGCTCAATTAAGTTATATTTGCAACAATATTAACAGCATCTCTATTCCAAACATAAAATACAGTTCAATTCGGTTTGGAGTCGAAACTGCCTTAAATGACTTGAAAAACGGAGGACAACGCATTATATTTAACTCCTCATGGCTAAATGGCTATAACCCAATTGCTATTAATGGATTAATTTGGATGGGAACTCTCGCCGAAATGAGAGAACGAATTATAGAAAAACTCGAAGCAGGATATAGTTGCATCAAATTAAAAATCGGTGGAATAGACTTTAATAAAGAGCTGAAACTATTAAAATTTATCCGGAGTAATTTCCCAACCGATACATTACAAATACGATTAGATGCCAACGGAGCATTTACTCCCGAAAATGCTTTGCTACATCTTGACAAACTTTCAAAATATAATATTCATTCAATCGAACAACCAATTAAACAAGGTCAATGGGACCAGATGGCAACAATATGCAAAGAAAGCCCTATACCTGTTGCTTTAGATGAAGAACTTATCGGCATTGATGATCCTGATGAAAAAACAAAAATGCTACAATATATTAACCCTGCATATATCATTCTTAAACCAAGTTTATGTGGTGGATTTTATGGAGCAAATGAATGGATTAAGTTTGCTAATAAATATAATATTGGTTGGTGGGCAACTTCAGCATTAGAATCCAATATCGGATTAAATGCCATAACACAATGGGTGGCAACGCTAAATGTCAAAATGCCTCAAGGGTTAGGCACCGGCTTGTTATACACAAACAATATTAGTTCCCCATTAGAACAAGTTGATGACGTACTAACCTATAACAATAACAAATCATGGGAAATACCATCAACGATACTTTAGCACACATTTTTAATGCCGATAATACAGCATTGAAATTTATCCAAGAGTGGTACAACGACAAGCCATATATCGAAGCTTACACATCAGGTTCTACAGGAACTCCCAAAAATATTCAATTATTAAAGCAAGATATGATTGAATCGGCAATTGCAACATGCAATTTTTTTGGCATTAATAAATCTTCAACATTGGTATTACCCTTGTCAACTAAATATATTGCCGGAAAAATGATGATTGTTCGTGCAATTGTATCAGGAGCAACCCTTTGGATTGAAGAACCAAGCAATACTCCAATAAGTAATGATTATGGAAAAATAGATTTAATTCCTATTGTTCCAAGTCAAATCGATTGGATTGTAAATGAATTAACTTACCCTTATCAAATACGTAACCTAATAATTGGGGGTGGGGCAATTTCCCAAAAAAGAGAACAGGCTTTAATTTCCTCTAAAATCAATGCGTTCTCAACCTACGGAATGACCGAAACATGTAGCCACGTTGCATTACGTCAAGTTTCGGAAAAAGAATATACAACACTTGCAAATATTACAATTTCACAAGACAATAGAGGCTGTCTCATCATTAATGCTCCTAAGTATTCTTTTAATCAAATTGTAACAAATGATATTGTTGAAGTTATTGATTCAAAGCATTTTATTTGGTTAGGTAGATATGACAATATAATTAATACAGGAGGGATAAAAGTTGTCCCCGAGCAGGTCGAGGTAAAACTATCAAAAATCATACAACACCCATTTTATATTATTGGAGAAAAAGATGATAAATGGGGCGAAGTAGTTTCATTATATATTGAGACTACCAATATTGATATAACAGAAATAACAAAATTGGCTTCTCAAATCCTTGACAAATACTCAGTTCCTAAAAAAATAAAGTGCGTACCTAAGTTTGAGAGGACACCAAATGGAAAGATTAAACGGTTACACTTCTAACCATGTTTGCTTATTTTTCTAAGCATTGGTTCATTAATAATCTTAATACGACGACCATCAACCGTAATTAATTTTTCAGTAACAAACCCCGATAATGTGCGAATTGCATTAGATGTTGTCATATTTGACAAATTAGCCAAATCTTCACGTGCTAAATAAATTTTCAAAGTTGAATTATCGTCCTCATATCCGTAATTATCTTTTAATAGCATCAATGCTTCAGCCAAACGACCACGAATATGTTTTTGTGTCAAATTTACAATCTTCGTATCAGAACCACCCAAGTTTTGTGATAATTCTCGAATGAAGAAACGGGCTAATTTATAATTATTTTCCATCACTTCTTCCACCAATGACATTGGCAAAGTCCCTAAAGTAGAAGCCTCTAAAGCTGCTGCACTTGATACGTATGATTCATTAGCGAAATATGCTCTATAGCCAAAATATTGAACAGGGCGAATCAACCTGATTATTTGCTGACGACCACCCACACCATCTTTATATTTTTTTACCTTCCCTTTTATAAGGCACCATATAAATTCAGGCTCTTCTTTTTCGGCATAAATTACTTGATTTTTCTTAAAATTATGAATCTGAAAATTATCTAAAATCCGTCTTTTCTCATCTCCATCAAGTATCGACCATATTTCTGCGAGATCCTCGCTTACAATCTTTTCAAGTGCACTCTTAATCATTTCTTGCTAAAGAATTATGTTATCAAACACAAAGGTACAAAAACTATCTTAGAACACAACAAATATTCATCTAAAAACTTTATTTAACCATTTTTCTTACACTAAAATTTGTTTTTTTAATTTGCAATATATATTTTTGTCATAGTATAACAAGAGTGTTATTAGTCAAACAAGCTACCACATCAAAGTAGATTGGGAAACTCATCAAATTTTTCTGAAATACCGAGACAAGCTTAGCTGCCCAATGGCGGGCCCCACCTCTATGAGGCGGTATTTTTACCCAAGGCGGATTACAAAGGACAGCGAGCACTCAAATCCTGTCATTCGGAGTTTCATCGCATCATTTGATGTGGATATTATAAGCCGGGAATTATCTCGGCTTTTTTATTTGAAATTATTGCTGTCCGGGAAACGTCGGTAGTGCATCAAAAAGAGGGCTCAATTGCTGAATATATGCGGTTGAGACACATTTTTATACTCATTTTGATTTTTATCGGACACCAATAATTTGAAATAATTAATCTGACATCACGTTAATTCATAAAAAAAGCACCAACAAATGTTGGTGCTTTTTCATTATAATACTAATTCTGTATTATTCTTCAATTGCAGCTTGAGCAGCAGCTACGCGTGCAATGGGCACACGGAATGGAGAACAGCTCACATAGTTCATGCCAAGTTTAGCACAGAACTTAACTGATGATGGTTCACCACCATGTTCACCACAGATACCTACCTTTAATTCAGGTTTAGTAGCACGACCTTTTTCAACACCCATACGTACGAGTTGACCCACACCTTCTTGGTCGAGAACTTCAAATGGATCAGTCTTGATGATACCATTTTCTTTGTAGAATTTCAAGAACTTAGGAGCATCATCACGAGAGAACCCAAATGTCATTTGAGTCAAGTCGTTAGTACCGAATGAGAAGAAATCGGCAACTGTTGCAATTTCATTAGCAACAAGAGCTGCACGAGGAACTTCAATCATAGTACCCACTTTGTATGCAACTGTTTCGCCTTTTTCTTCAAATACTTTAGCTGCGGTAGCATTGATTACATCTGCTTGGTTTTGAATTTCTTTCAAAGAACCAACCAATGGAATCATAATTTCAGGGAATACTTGAACGCCACGAGCTTGAACTGCTAAAGCAGCCTCGATAATTGCACGAGTTTGCATTTCAGTGATTTCAGGATAAGTGATACCAAGACGACAACCACGGTGTCCAAGCATTGGGTTGAATTCTTCAAGGCTATCAACTTTTGCCTTAACTTGTTCAAGAGTTATACCCATTTCTTCTGCAAGCTCTTTTTGAGTAGCAGTTTGATGAGGTACGAATTCATGTAAAGGTGGGTCGAGAAGACGGATAGTTACACCATAACCGTCCATTGCTTCAAAGATACCTTCAAAGTCGCCACGTTGCATTGGAAGCAATTTACCAAGAGCTTCAACACGACCTTCTTTGTCGCTTGCAAGAATCATTTCGCGTACAGCTTTGATACGGTCGCCTTCGAAGAACATGTGTTCTGTACGGCAAAGACCGATACCTTGAGCTCCGAAGTAACGAGCTTGTTTAGCGTCGCGTGGAGAGTCTGCATTAGTGCGAACAAGAGTTTTTGTATATTTTTCAGAAAGGTTCATGATTGCACCGAAGTCACCATCGAGTTCAGGGTCAGTAGTAGGTACTTGACCATCATAAACTTCACCGGTTGAACCGTTCAATGAAATCCAATCACCTTCTTTATATACTTTACCACTCATTTCGAGTGTTTTTGCTTCATAGTCAACCTTGATTTCGCCGGCACCTGAAACACAACATTTACCCATACCACGAGCAACAACAGCAGCGTGCGAAGTCATACCACCACGCATTGTCAAGATACCTTGAGCAACTGCCATACCGCGAAGGTCTTCAGGAGATGTTTCGATACGAACAAGAACAACTTTTTTCTTCTTTTCAGCCCATACTTCTGCTTCATCAGCAAAGAATACGATTTGACCTGTTGCAGCTCCTGGAGATGCAGGAAGACCTTTTGCAGCAACTTTAGCACGTTTCAATGCGTCTTTGTCGAATACAGGGTGGAGAAGTTCATCAAGTTTTTGTGGTTCCATACGGAGTAGGGCAGTCTTTTCGTCGATTTGACCTGCACGAAGAAGATCCATCGCGATTTTAACCATCGCTGCACCTGTACGTTTACCATTACGTGTTTGGAGCATCCAAAGTTTACCATCTTGGATAGTGAACTCCATATCTTGCATATCTTTATAATAGTCTTCAAGACGATTTGAGATAGCAATGAGTTCTGCCGCAAGAGTTGGCATAGATTCTTCAAGTGAAGGATATTGGCTTGCACGAACATCTTCTGAAATACCTTGAAGAGCAGCCCAACGACGAGAGCCTTCAGTAGTGATTTGTTGTGGAGTGCGAATACCGGCAACAACGTCTTCACCTTGTGCATTAATTAGGTATTCACCGTTAAACATGTTTTCACCTGTAGCAGCATCACGACTGAAAGCAACACCGGTAGCTGAGTTATCACCCATGTTACCATAAACCATTGCTTGAACGTTTACAGCAGTTCCCCATTCTTCAGGAATTTGATTCATGCGACGATAGAGGATCGCACGCTCATTCATCCAGCTATCAAATACAGCACAGATACCACCCCAAAGTTGTTCCCATGCACTATCGGGGAAATCTTTACCGGTGAAATCTTTAACTGCAGCCTTGAACAATTTAACAAGGTTTTGAAGATCTGATACTTCAAGTTCAGTATCAAGTTTTACACCTTTTTCTTCTTTAACCTTTTCCATGATTGCTTCAAATGGATCGATGTCGGCTTTGCTCTTTGGTTTCATACCAAGAACAACGTCACCATACATTTGAACAAAACGACGATAGCTGTCCCATGCAAAACGTGGGTTACCACTCTTTTCAGCAAGAGAAGCTACAGTAGCATCATTCATACCAAGGTTCAACACTGTATCCATCATACCGGGCATTGATGCACGTGCACCTGAACGTACCGATACCAACAATGGGTTAGATGGTTCATCAAATTGTTTACCTGTTAATTTTTCAACATGAGCGATAGCTGCTTCTACCTCATCTTTAATGAGAGCAACAACTGCTTCTTTACCTTTTTGAGTGTACTCTGTACAAACTTCAGTTGTGATAGTGAATCCGGGAGGAACCGGCATACCCAACAAGTTCATTTCTGCGAGGTTTGCACCTTTACCACCGAGGAGGTTTCTCATCGAGGCATTACCTTCGGCTTTACCGTCGCCAAACGTATAAACTCTTTTCATGAATTTGTAATAAATTTATATTAATAAAATTGGTTAGTACTATTAAAAATATCTATCACGCAAAATTAACAATTTATAATGACAAAAACAAAAGCATTCGCATTTTATTTTAACAATTCACAAATTTAATACACAATAAAAATATCGCAACTAAAATTCGTTCATCAAAATCGAAATTATGTAACAGAGCAATATTTCAAAAAAATCCGCAAAAATTAGTGTAAATAAAAGTGATATTTTGTAATTTTGCATCAATCTTGTGGGTGGCAGAGTGTTGCCCTCCCTACAGGAGACATATTAGTGAAAGCGTTTTCAGCTTTATCCTTTTTACGAAAATCGCCAATTTTCATCAACCGAAGGATAAGCGGTCATAAAACGCCTATGCGTGCCTATACTCACCCCATAGGTGGGGGTGTTATACATATAGGTATAGCGTGGGGTGGGCTGTTTATTTCGGTTAGGGCGTTTGGCGATGCCTCGTAAAAAATAAACTGAGCAATGTCCCACGTTTTCGCATTTTATAACCCAATAGACTAAATTATTAATCGCCAAATTAGGGGACACAGGAGGCACACAAAACATTCATTTCTATGAAAAAGATTTTACGCATTCCGCTACTCTTTGTAGCCCTGCTACTATCCTCAATCCCCATCTCCGCCCACGACTTTGAGGTAGATGGCATCTACTACAAGATTACCTCATCAACCGACAAAGCTGTTGCTGTCACTTATAGTGGCATCACTGAGACTGCTGTTATCAACGAATACACCGGCAGTATCGTTATCCCCGAAACAGTAACCTATTCCGGCAAGACCTATTCCGTAACCTCAATTGGCTCCTTTGCATTCGATGGTTGCACCGGCTTGAAATCGGTAACAATAGGCAATTCCGTAACTTCGATTGGCTACAATGCGTTCTATAAATGCACCGGCTTGACATCGGTAACTATCCCTAATTCTGTTACATCGATTGGTGGCTTTGCGTTCGAAGGTTGCACCGGCTTGACTACAGTCAACTTTAATGCGACAAATTGCACTTCAATGGGTAGTTCAAGTTATCCGGTATTTAGTGGATGTACTAAATTTACAACACTTAATATCGGTGATAATGTCACTAAT
>JAEIGA010000106.1_pt1 | contig 113477 bp, 92 predicted proteins | sample 9270691 | NCBI WGS metagenome assembly JAEIGA01 (sample SAMN17057246, study PRJNA624740) | gut metagenome | biome: biome; isolation source: fecal sample | host: Bos grunniens | place: China: Xizang | collected 2019 | reverse complement strand
GGAGATAGTATATAAACGAAAAAAGCACTGAATTTCTTCAGTGCTTTTGCTCCCGAACTTGGACTTGAACCAAGGACCCTCTGATTAACAGTCAGATGCTCTAACCAACTGAGCTATTCGGGAATATTTTTGCTCCTGAACCAGGACTTGAACCTGGGACCCTCTGATTAACAGTCAGATGCTCTAACCAACTGAGCTATTCAGGAATTTACCGCGTTGATTTCTCAAACGGGATTGCAAAGGTAGTGTTTTTTTCGAATGATACAAATTTTTTTATCTTCTTTTTATCAAAATTTAGTATCTTTGTTTTTAATACTGCTACTAAAGGCGTGATAATCACAACCATTCTTTAATTTCACCAAGACTATGGACGTAGATCTTTTATCAAAAATGCTCAAGGAGCTTATCCTGGACAACGACAGGGTAGGTCTGCCTGGCGTCGGAACCTTTGTCGCTGAAGTTGTCCCTTCTGTATTCTCAGACAAGGGATATACAATCAACCCTCCATACAGAAAGCTATATTTCCGCTCAAAGTTGGAAAACGAGGACCTGCTTGTAGAACTTTATGCAAAGTCAAATGCCCTGGACCTTGACGTCTCAAGAAGAGTTGTGACAGATTTCGCTATGGAACTGAAGTCGGTGCTTCATTCAAAGAAGACCCTTGCCCTTCCTGGCCTTGGACGCCTCAGGGCGACAAAGGAGAATAATATCTTCTTCATCGCAGATGAGGATCTTGACATCTATCCAAACGGTTTCGGCCTCGAACCAATCTCGCTGAAGACCAACCAGGAGACTCCTCAGGAGGTTGCAGCCGCAGTAGAAGGTCTCAAATCCATCCTGACAGAGCCTACATCTGTTCCGGAACCAGAAACAGTTGCAACTCCGGAACCTGAGCCAACAGTAGAGGTTGAGGTAACAACAGCAGAACCAACCACTGTGGCCGAGGCAACACCTCAGGAAATAGAGGAACCATCATCAACAGTTGAGGAACCATCAATCCCTGAACCGGAAACTCCATCCCAGCCTGAGGACGCATCACAGGAAGAACCAACGGTCACCCCTGAGACATTTGAACCGCAGCCAGCAACAAAGAGCAAATGGCTCATCGCTGTACTTTCGATCGTACTCGCGCTGGCCCTTCTGCTCCTTGCCTACATGGTTGTAGCTCAGCTCTGTCCGGAGTTCATAGACAAGCTTCTTTACACAGAAGACGAATTAAGAATCATTAACTCACTACGTTAGAAACAATGTTACAGAAATATAGCGGGGATTACAGAATCCCAAGTTCAGATACAGACATTAACTCGACTCTAAGACCATCTGCCTTCCTGAATCTTGCACAGGAGGCTGCAAACATCAATGCTCAGGACATGGGCTTCGGTTACGATGAACTTAGAGAGGCAAACACAGCATGGATCCTTTCAAGAGTCCACGTCATCTTCCACAAACTACCGAAGTGGAGAGACCAGATCAATATCCAGTCTTGGCACAAGGGTCAGAAGAGTCTTTTCTATCTGAGAGACTTCATCGTGACAAACCCGGAAGGCGAGAAGCTTATCTCATCTACAACCTCATGGCTTGTCCTCAATCTTGAGACAAGAAGACTTGTCAGAAACTCGGCAGTCGCAGATAAACTGGCTGAAAGCATAAATGAGGACGTAATCGAGGAGATGGCTCCAAAGGTTCAGGCTCCAAAGGATGTAGAACCTGTACTTGCAATGGAACATAAGGTAGTTTACTCAGACCTTGATGTCAACCAGCATGTGAACAACGTCATGTACACAGTCTGGGCCATGGATGCAGTCGGACTTGAGGTTACAACTCAGAAACCGCTTAAAGAACTCAAGATCAACTTCAATAACGAGATCAAACCAGGAGATACAGTCCAGATCTATAAATATGAGGTTGCTCCAGACGTCTTCATTATCGAGGGTAAGGTAGGGGATACATCTTCATTTATCGAGGAATTGACATTCTAAATTATCAAGGAAATGTTAGAACTAGTATATCTTGATGGCCCTGCAGAGGTGATACCGCCTCCAACGGCAGAAAATCCATATCAAGTAGTTAAAGGGGAATATTTTCCCGTTGTGGAGCCTTGTGGACTTGTGGTCGGTAAGGCTCTTCGCAGTTATTGCCATAGTGGTGTAAAAGTCCTCCACCCGGTTGTCCATCTACACATCATCGACAGGGAAGGAAGAATCTACCTTCAGAAAAGGACTATGACAAAAGACATCCAGCCAGGTAAGTGGGATACCGCAGTAGGAGGTCACGTAGACTATGGCGAGTCCATCAAGGAGGCCCTCTACAGGGAGGTTTCGGAAGAACTAGGCCTTGTAAACTTCAATCCCATTCCTCTTATGACCTACGAGTTTGAATCCTCAATAGAAAGAGAACTTGTGAATGTCTTCGCGGCAGTGGGAAACTTCGAACTCAAACCAGATCCTCAGGAGATAGATGATGCCAGATTCTGGACTCTTGAAGAGGTAGAGGCCAGTTTGGAAAAATCAATCCTAACCCCTAACTTTGAGAGTGAGTTCCTTCAGATAAAAGATAAGTTAAAAGCACTATTATAAAAACCAAGCATATGTCAACAATTGAATGTTTCATCCCTTCGATGTCCTCAGGAGATGTCGCTACTGTAGTAGAGTCATTCAGCCGCAGCGACTCATTCACAGGTGTTACCATCCTTACCGGAGTAAGTCTTCGCAGCACAGAGACTCTTAGAAGCATTGCTCAGGCAATCAGCTCAAAGTATGTCCTCATCTATACTAAAGACCAGCTCCTCCAGATGGGCTATCTTGCCTTGGACAGATTCATCTCCATTGCAGAAGACACAAAGGCAGACATGCTGTACTCAGACTTTGTTGAGGTGGCAGTAGACGCAGAAGGCAATAAGACAAAGAAGAACCATCCTCTTATCGATTGCCAGGCAGGAGCCTTGAGAGATGACTTCGACTTCGGACAGGTGCTTGTGTTCAAGTCAAGCTCATTCAAGAAGGCAGTAAAGGAAATGGATGTCGACTATGAGTTCGGCGCCCTTTACGACCTCAGACTCAGAATGAAGAAGATCGTACACATCAACGAACTTCTTTACACTGCAATTGAAACAGACCAGAGAAAGTCAGGCGAAAAGCAGTTTGACTATGTCGATCCGAGAAATCGTCAGGTTCAGATCGAGATGGAGAAGATCTGTACAGCCTACCTCAAGAGAAACGGAGGTTACCTTGAACCAAACTTCAAGGATCCGGATCCACAGCTTGCAGAGGGAACAGGCTTCCCTGTGACAATCTCAGTTGTCATTCCTGTATATAACAGAATCAGAACAGTGGCAGACGCTGTCAAGAGCGCCCTTGCCCAGGACTGTGCAGAGCCTTTCAATGTAATCGTGGTGGACAACCACTCTACTGACGGCACAACAGAGGTCCTTCAGACTATTGCAGAGCAGGACAGTCGTCTCGTTCATATAATACCTACAAGAGATGATCTTGGAATCGGAGGCTGCTGGAATGTCGCAATCCATAGCGAATACTGTGGAGAATACGCAGTCCAACTTGACAGCGACGATGTCTACGCAGATGGTACAACTCTTACAAAGGTCTTGGCTGCCTTCAGAGAGCAGAAATGCGCAATGGTCGTAGGAACCTACCAGATGACCGACTTCAATATGAATCCGATCCCTCCTGGAATCATCGACCATCGCGAGTGGACAGAGGACAACGGACGCAACAACGCCCTACGTATCAACGGATTAGGAGCACCAAGAGCGTTCTGGACTCCACTTCTTCGCACCATCAACTTCCCTAACACAAGCTACGGCGAGGACTACGCAGTGGGCCTAAGAATCAGCCGAGAATACAGAATCGGCAGAATCTACGACGTCATCTACTGCTGCCGCAGATGGGAAGACAACTCAGACGCATCACTCAGCATTGAGAAGGTCAACAAGAACAACTACTACAAAGACCAGATAAGAACAGTGGAACTCCTCGCAAGAAAGGCATTATGCAAATAATCCATAAATTCGTAGGAGACCAACTCTCAAATTGGCCTTTGGCCTGCGAAAATTTTCGCGCGCTGAAGAATGTCGATATCCGTACAATGGAGATCGGGGGCCTTGAGGTGAAGATTCAGCACAACCCTGCTCGAATCCTCTCCTCTGCTGCCAAGACAGACTCTGCCTCCCTCAAGCAGAGGAAGTGCTTCCTTTGCGCAGAGAACAGGCCTAAGGAGCAGATCTTCATCCCGTTTGAGGGACGCAAGGGCAAGAAATACGAGATCCTTGTCAATCCCTATCCTATCTTCCCCGACCACTTGGTCATAGCCTTGGCTTCCCATCAGGATCAGGCAATATGGAAGAGGTATGTGGATATCCTCGACCTTGCTAAAAAACATCCCGACTTCACCTTCTTCTACAACGGTCCCAAGTGTGGAGCCTCAGCTCCTGACCACCACCACTTCCAGGCTACAAACAGAGGTTTGATGCCCCTTGAGGCAGATGTGGACAGGTCCCTTGACGAAATGTCTGCAAAAGAAGGCAATGCAAGAGAGATAGCCGAGGATACAGTCTTCGACTACATGACTGCAGTTCAGGATGCTAAACTCTACCACTACAGGAAATTCGTAAACGGAATATTCGTAATAAAGGCAAAGACGGCAAAATCATCCGCAAAGATGTTCTACCGCCTTCTTGACTGCCTTCCAAATATCGAGGGAGACACAGAACCGCGTTTCAACCTTTTTACCTACTACAAGAAAGGCGAATATCGCACCATAGTTGTTCTCCGCACCAGCCATCGCTCCCACCACTACTTCAGCGAAGGCCCGGATCATCTGACAATGAGTCCAGGTTGCGCGGATATGGCAGGTTTTCTCATCGCCTCCGTAAAAGAGGACTATGAGAAACTTACCCCTGAGCTCCTTAAGGAACTTCTCGCAGAGGTCACCCTTTCAAAAGATCAGGAGGCAGAGGTCGTGTGGAAACTTTCACGTAAGCAGCCAAAACTCTCGGTCGGCATTATGTCTGCTCAAGAGATTGAGTTTGAGATCATTGCAGACGGAGCAGGCAAGCAAAAAGCCATCTTCCAGGATGGAAGAATCTCCTACAACGGAGCCCTCTACGACGAACTCTACTTCGAGCAGGAGACCCTCTCGACAATGTTCGCACAGCCAAGCTTCATCCTCTACGGAGTAAAGATCGGAGTCGACTTCCACTGGGAAAGGACGGAAACACAAAAATTCGCCGGTGCTCTGAAAATCATCGTCGAAAACAACCGCCTCACAGCTGTGAACATCGTCGGAGTGGAAGACTATCTTCTCAGCGTCATCTCCTCCGAAATGAAATCATCGTCATCAGAGGACTTCCTCAAGGCGCACGCGGTCATCTCGCGTTCGTGGGTGCTCTCGCAGATTCAAGGTTCATCACCTTCACATCCGCACGCACCGTCCCACCTGGTAGTCCGCGACTCCGAAAGAGACTATGAATATGTAAAATGGTACGATCACGACGACCACACGAACTTCGACGTCTGCGCAGACGACCACTGCCAGCGATATCAGGGACTCACAAGAGTAGTAGGGGATACAGTCCGCAGGGTAATAGATGCCACATGGGGAGAGGTGCTGATGTATGATGGAAAAATCTGCGACGCCAGATTCTCAAAATGTTGTGGAGGAATGATGGAAAAGTTCTCAACATGCTGGGCAGACGAGGACCATGCCTATCTTCAGGTGAAGCCGGACAAAGTTGCAGGCAGAAAAGACTTTTGTGATACACAGGATGAGAAGATACTTACTCAGGTCTTGAATGATTATGATCTTGAGACAAAAGACTTTTACAGATGGGAGACAAGATATGGCAATGACGAACTTTCTGCCCTTATCTTAAAGAAGTCAGGTCATGATCTTGGTCGTATCCTTTCTATGGAGGCTTTGGAGAGGGGCGGTTCAGGAAGAATATGCAAACTCAAGATAGTCGGCGAGAAGAAGACTCTTACTGTCGGAAAGGAACTTGAAATCAGAAAGCTTCTTTCAGAGTCACATCTTAAGAGTTCATCCTTTGATGTGGACTTTGTAGGAGATGACCTTATCCTAAGGGGTAAGGGTTGGGGCCATGGAGTAGGTCTATGCCAGATTGGCGCTGCTGTAATGTCTTCTGAAGGTTATGACTACCGATCGATCCTTCTTCACTACTACCCTGAGTCTGAAATCCGACGCTTTGGAATTGAAATATATAAATAATTAAATATGAATAAAATAGAGAAATTTTCAGCTAATCCTTGGTCTTGGATTCCTACTCTGTATTTTGCAGAGGGAATACCATACTTCCTTGTGAATACAATCTCTGTGATTATGTTCAAGAAGATGGGAATGCCGAATGGTGAACTGGCTTTTGCGACAAGTCTGCTCTACCTTCCTTGGGTGATCAAGCCTCTTTGGAGTCCGTTTGTGGATATCCTCAAGACAAAGAGATGGTGGGTTGTTGCAATGCAGATTCTGATGGCAGTGGCCTTTGCCTTCCTTGCCTTTACACTGCCGCGACCTGATGCCGCTGCGATTGCCTCGGAGTCAGTGCCCGTGTCGGCCTTTGCGGTGACCTTGGTGATCTTCTGGATCACCGCCCTTGCTTCTGCGACACATGATATTGCAGCTGATGGTTTTTATATGTTGGCCCTTGATTCGTACAGACAGTCGCTGTTTGTGGGTATCCGAAGCACTTTCTACCGTATCTCTTCTGTCTTTGGCCAGGGTGTGCTTGTGGTTATTGCCGGAGTGCTTGAGACAAGGACCGGTGATATTCCTCAGTCGTGGTTCTGGACAATGGTGATTGCGGCTGCGATTCTTGGTGTTGTGTCGCTCTACCACGTTTTTGTGATACCGAAACCTGCTGTGGATGTGCCTAGGAAGGATATTTCAGCAGGCGATATTGTGAAGGAGTTTGGTAGAACTTTTGTTACCTTCTTCCAGAAGAAGGGAATTTTGGTTGCGATGCTCTTTATGCTGCTTTATCGTCTTCCTGAGGCCTTCCTTGTGAAGATGATCAATCCTTTCTTCCTCGATCCTGTTTCAGCTGGAGGACTTGGCCTTTCCACTGAGGATGTGGGACTTATCTATGGCACGATTGGCGTCATTGCCCTTACTGTGGGAGGAATTGTCGGAGGTGTATTCGCTTCAAGATATGGTTTGAAAAAGTCTTTGTGGCCTATGGCCCTTAGCCTTGCTCTGCCTTGTGGAGTCTTTGTGTATCTTGCGATTACGCAGACTACATCGATTCTGCCTATTTCTGTCTGTGTGGCCCTTGATCAGTTCGGTTATGGTTTTGGCTTTACTGCCTATATGCTTTATATGATCTATTTCTCAGAAGGAGAGTTCAAGACTGCGCACTATTCGATATGTACAGCCTTTATGGCTATGAGTATGATGATTCCAGGTCTTGTGGCTGGATATCTTCAGGAGATGTTGGGATATATTAACTATTTCTGGCTTGTTATGGTATGCTGCTTTGCTACTGTACTTGTTACCTTTATCATCAAGGTGGATCCGGAATTTGGCAAAAAGAAATAATTATGAAACGTTTGATTTTTCTAGGAATTTTGGCCTTGACCTTCTCTTGCACCAAGGCTTCTGAGGTTCAGTTGCAGGAGGGTTCGAAGGTGGCTTATGCCTTTAACTTCATTTATAATGCAAGCAGACATGCAGGCACTCACGAGAATGTGATCGTGTCTCCATATAGTGCCGGTGTTGCTCTTTCAATGCTTGCAGAGGGCGCAGAGGGAGAGACCAAGACAGAGATTCTTAAGGCTGTAAATGCTGTGGATTTCAAGAGTCTGGACCTTCATGCCGATTCTCTTGTGAAGGTGGTCTCTTCTAATTCAATTTGGCTAAGAGATGGCTTCAAGGTTAAGCCTGCATATACGGAACTCGTTCAGAATGAGTATGATGCAAAGGTGTCTGCCCTTGATTTCTCTTCTCCTGAGGCAGTTTCAACTATCAATAATTGGTGTAGCGAGAAGACAGAGGGTCTTATTCCTGAGATTATAAAGGAGTTGTCCCCATCAGATGTAATGTATCTTCTTAATGCCTTGTATTTCAAGGCTCCATGGGATCTTTTCAAGAAGGAACTTACTGCAGAGGGCAAGTTCTACGGCAGCAAGGGTCAGTCTGATGTTATGTTTATGAATGCAAGTGCAACTCTTCCATATGTTCAGTATGAAGGTTGTCAGATGGTTGAGATTCCATACGCAGACGGAAAGTATAGTATGACCATTGTCGTACCTGGTGGCGAGGTGGATATGCCTACTCTATTGGACTATCTTGGTGAGCCTATCTATTATTCAGCAAAGTCTATCATGAAGGAGAGAAAGGTTGCTCTTGCTCTACCTAAGTTCAAGATAGAGACTACAATGGAACTTAATAAAACTCTTAACTCGATGGGAATGAGAAAGGCCTTTGGAGAGGCTGACTTCTCTGGAATCACAAGAAGTTCTGTTGCTGTTGATAAGGTGGTTCAGAAGTGCTATGTAGAGGTGTCGGAAGAGGGTACTGAGGCTGCAGCCGTTACAAGCATAGGTGTAAGGCTGACAGCGATGCGTCCGGCTGAGTCTCCTGTCGTGATGAAGGTGGATAAACCTTTCTTCTTTATGATCAAGAGCACAGAGAATGACAATGTTCTCTTTATTGGTAAGGTGATGAATCTGTAATCAAGTTCTTATGAAAAAGATATTTGCTGCTGCGGCATGTCTGCTCCTGGCTTTTTCTGCCTTTGCTGCAAAACCTGTGGTCCGTCCGGGCGTTGAGGTGCTTGAGAAAAGAGGCTTTGAAGGACTTAAGGGTAAGAGAGTCGGTCTTGTGACCAATCCAAGTGGAGTGGACAGGAATCTTCGTTCTACTGTTGATATCCTATTCCATGCTCCAGGGGTCAACCTTGTTGCCCTTTACGGTCCTGAGCATGGCGTGCGTGGTGATGTCTGGGCTGGAGGAAAGGTCCAGGATGCTGTTGATGATGCAACTGGTCTTCCTGTCTTCTCTCTTTATGGCAAGACCAGAAAACCTACCAAGGAGATGCTTGAGGGTATCGATGTCATGGTCTATGATATCCAGGACGTGGGAACGCGTTCCTATACCTTCATCAGTACCCTTGGTCTTGTGATGCAGGTCTGTGGTGAACTTGGTATTGAGGTGATGGTCCTTGACAGACCTAATCCTCTTGGAGGTGAGAAGGTTGAGGGCAATTTTGTTGAGCCTGGCTTCTTCTCTTTCGTGAGCCAGTATGAAATCCCTTATATATACGGACTTACAGTGGGTGAACTTGCTGTGATGATGAATGAGGAGGGTTTGAATCGTGGTCAGAAGGGAGATGAGAAGCATGTGAAGTGTAAGCTTACAGTCATTCCTATGGAGGGCTGGAAGAGAAATATGGTCTATTCGGATACTAAACTTCCTTGGGTCCTTCCTTCTCCTAATATCCCTACTGCGGAGTCGGCTATTCACTATCCTTCTGCCGGAATCTGTGGAGAGTATTACGGCTATCTGAATATCGGTATCGGCTATACTCTTCCTTTCGGTGTTTTCGGAGCGACATGGATTGATGCTCAGAAACTTAAGCAGAAGCTTGACAGCTATAACATTGAGGGAGTCTCCTTCCGTACGATTTACTATAAGCCTATAGCAGGAGCTCAGAAAGGTGAACTGGTTCAGGGTGTCCAATACTTCTATACTGATTATGCGAAGGCTAAGATCACCCTTACTCAGTTCTATGTGATGCAGGCAGCAAGCGAACTGTATCCAGACCATCAGCCTACAGGTGTCGGCCTGTTTGACAAGGTCTGTGGTACAGATTATATCCGCCTCAATTTTGCAAAGCGTCATAAGGTCGCCGATATTGAGGAGTATTGGAATAAGGATGTGGCTGCCTTTAAGAAGTTGTCTAAGAAATACTTCCTATACTAGCCTGACTGCTATCCTACGATAGTGTTGAACAAGTTTTGAGCGGGATTGAGTCTCTCTGGGTCGGAACTGCGTACGATGTGCGCTCTGTTGTCGAGAGGTTCGATCCCTTCTTTTTGCATTACCTCGAGAAGGTGTTTTGCCACTGCTGGTGCAGGGTTTACGATAGTGATGTCGCGTTCAGGAGATAGTTCTGATGCGACTTTTTTTATTGTAGGTTCAAGGAAGGGGTAGTGGGTGCAGCCGAGTACGATGTGGTCTGCTCCTGCATTGATGAGTGGGCTTATGCTTCTGCGTACGATTTCTTCTGTTTCAGATTCAGAAACTGCTGCGGAACTGATGTTCGCTTCTACAAGTTCCACGAAGCCTTCGCCTACGTGCTCCACGACCTTCACGTCATGTGCGTATCTGTCCTTGATGTTGTGGTATTTTTCTCCCTTGAGTGTGCCGGCTGTGGCGAGGATGCCGATGATTCCTGTCTTTGTCTTTTCTGCGGCTGGTTTTACTGCCGGTTCCATGCCGATGAAGCGGATGTCCGGGAAGTCTTTGCGGAGGGTGGCCACTGCGGCTGCTGTTGCTGTGTTGCAGGCGATTACGATGATTTCGGACCCGTCGTTGAGGAGGGTCCGCGTGATTTCTTTTGCTCGCTGGATGATGAATTCAGGAGACTTTTCGCCGTATGGGCAGTATGCGCTGTCTGCGTAGTATGAGTAGCTCTGGACTGGAAGGAGTTTGTGTATTTCCTTCAAAACCGACATTCCGCCTATTCCTGAGTCAAAGATTCCGATCATTTCTGCTTTTCTTGGGTATAATTGCTACAAATATATGAATTATTGATTAACTTTGTTTGATTTGAAACTAAACACTGATAATCTATATGTTTAATTTTTTCAAGACTGCGCTGCCGGCTTTGGCGCTATCTCTTTTTGCTCTTTCTTCATGTGGCCAGAAGGCTGTGAGCGCAGATGGTATGTTCGTTCCTGAGGGATATGAACTATATTGGAGTGATGAGTTTGATGGTACTGAACTCAATGCTGAGAACTGGACTCTTGAGGAGGGAAGTCATGGCTGGGGAAATAACGAACTTCAGTGTTATACGGCGAGAAAGGAGAATGCAAGAGTCGAGGACGGACATCTTGTCATGACCGCAATCAAGGAGGATTATAATGGGGCTCCTGTGACTTCTGCCCGTCTGATCACTAAGCATAAGGTCACTTTCAAATATGGTTATGTGGTGGCGTCAGTGAAGCTTCCAAAGACTGCAGATGGTCTATGGCCTGCGTTCTGGTTGATGGGAGATGATATTGATGAACTTGGCTGGCCAAGATGTGGTGAGATCGATATCTTTGAGATGGGACATGCTGATGGTATAAAGGCGGGTGTGCAGGATAGATTCCTTAATGGTGCCTGTCATTTTTCCAATCAGGAACTTGGAGGTCATAAGTATAATGCCTATAATACCACCTATCCGTATGCTTTGCAGGATGGTGAGTTTCATACTTTCACTTGTGTCTGGGATGAGACTTCTGTGAAGATGTACATCGATAGGGAGAAGAATCCGGATGTGGAACCTTACTATCAGATGGATCTCGAGAATAATTACAGGGATAATGAGTTCAGAAAGGAGAGTTTCATCCTTTTGAACCTTGCTGTAGGAGGAAACTTCCCGGCTATCTGGGATATTGAAAAAGTGAGTGGACTTTCTGAGGGAAAGGCTGTTATGGAAGTGGACTATGTCCGCGTGTTTACTAAGAAAAAATAGATTTATTTACTTGATATGATTACATCTGAGCATATAAGACAATTGAGAGAAAGGGTTAAGCTTCTTGCAGCATGCATAAATGTGGAGCAGAAGAGGACAGACCTTGCAAAGAGGCAGGAGAGAACTCTTGAGGCGAATTTCTGGGACGATCCAAAGGAGGCGGAAAAGTTTCTTAAGGATATGTCTGGAGTGAAGTTCTGGGTTGAGGGCTATGATAAGGTGAATTCTGCAGTTGCGGATCTTGATGTTCTTCTTGATTTTGCGAGAGAGAGTCTGAGATTTATGGAGGATGAGAATCTTCCAAATGAGGTGAGGGAGTTGGATAATGCTTATCTTGAGGCTGTTAAGGAAGTTGAGGCTCTGGAACTCAGAAATATGCTTGGACAGGAGGGAGATAATCTTGGTGCTGTCATGACCATCAACTCGGGAGCAGGAGGAACTGAGGCTAATGACTGGTCTTCTATGCTTATGAGAATGTATATGAGATGGGGCGAGAGAAATGGTTATAAGGTTACCATCACTGACATGCTTGAGGGTGAGGATGCCGGTATCAAGTCGGTTACAATGCAGTTCGAGGGCGATTTTGCTTTCGGCTATCTCAAGGCAGAGAGTGGTGTTCATCGTCTTGTGAGAATTTCTCCGTTCAATGCTCAGGGTAAGAGGCAGACTACCTTCTCTTCAGTCTTTGTCTATCCGTTGGTTGATGATACCATCGAGATTGAGATCAATCCTTCGGACCTTGAGTGGGATACCTACCGTTCAAGCGGAGCCGGTGGACAGAATGTGAATAAGGTGGAGACTGGAGTTCGAGTGAAGCATATTCCAAGCGGAATTGTTGTGGAGAATACTGAGACCCGCTCTCAGCTTGACAACAGGCAGAATGCTCTTCGTATCTTGAAGTCGCGTCTATATGATATTGAACTTAAGAAACGTCAGGAAAAGCAGGCTGAACTTGAGGGTCAGAAGAAGAAGATCGAGTGGGGCTCGCAGATCCGAAGTTATGTTCTTCACCCATACAAGATGGTCAAGGACCTCCGTACAGGATATGAGACTTCCGATACTCAGGGAGTTCTTGACGGAGATCTCAATAACTTTATGAAAATCTTTCTGATGAGCTCAGGTCAGTTCTCAGAATAAAATTCAACATTATGAATAATTTTCAGTTTAAGAATCCTACCAAATTGATTTTTGGTAAAGGCCAGATTGCCCGCTTGAGTAATGAGTTGCCTTGTGATAAGAAGATTCTTGTGATCTTCGGTGGCGGAAGTGTTAAATCTAACGGAGTATACCAGCAGGTTGTGGCTGCTTTGGAAGGTTTTGATTATCAGGAATTCTGGGGTGTTGAGCCGAATCCGAAGGTGGAGACTCTCCGCAAGGCGGTTGAGGTGTGTAAGTCGGAGGGAATAGGTTTCCTTCTTGCTGTCGGTGGCGGTAGTGTTCTTGATGGAACTAAACTTATTGCTGCGGCTGCGGTTGTTGATGCTGATGCGTGGGATCTTGTGATTGATTCGAGTCTTTATGGTGGTACGCTTCCTTTTGCGAGTGTGATGACTCTTCCTGCTACCGGTTCTGAGATGAACAGTGGTGCGGTGATTTCTAATCTTGCGACTGGTGAGAAGTATGCTTTCTATAATACTTATCCGGTTTTCTCGATTCTTGATCCGGAGACTACCTTTACTCTGCCTCCGTTCCAGGTGGCTTGCGGTCTTGCTGATACCTTCGTTCATGTGATGGAGCAGTATCTGACTGTTCCTGGAGTTGCTCCGCTTATGGACCGTTGGGCTGAGGGAGTTCTTCAGACTGTTATTGAGGTTGCCCCTAAGGTGCGTGAGAATCAGAATGATTATGACGCGATGGCGACATATATGCTTGCTGCGACTATGGGTCTTAACGGCTTTATCGCGATGGGTGTGAACCAGGACTGGGCGACTCATATGATCGGACATGAGATTACTGCGATTGCTGGAACTACTCATGGTCAGACCCTTGTAATCGTGCTTCCTGGAGTGATGAATGTCATGAGAGAGCAGAAGGGTGACAAGATTCTTCAGTACGGCGAGCGTGTCTGGGGAGTTGTTGAGGGAAGTCGTGATGAGCGTATCGATAAGACGATTGAGAAGACTGAGGAGTTCTTCAGGTCTCTTGGTCTTGCAACCAGACTTTCTGAACTTTCAATAGGTGAGGAGGTTGTGGACGAGATTGTGGAGAGATTCAAGGCTCGCGGCACAAAACTGGGAGAGAACGGCAATATCGACTATGTGGTTGCTGAGAAGATTCTTCGTCAGAGATTATAGAAACTTCGTTATCTCGTTTATCTTTTATATATTTGCTTGGATTTAATCCTTGAAAGCCAAAAAGAATTCAATAAACTAAAATATAACATAATACAAAAGTATGGAATTTAAGTATGCACCAATGTTTCAGCTTGGCGAGGACAAGACTGAATACTACAAGATCCCTGGTTCAGAGCAGTATGTAAGCACTGGCGAGTTCGAGGGACATGAGATCCTTAAGGTTGTTAAGGAAGGTCTTACAGTGTTGTCTAACACTGCTTTCCGTGATGTTTCATTCATGCTTCGTCCAGAGCATAATGAGATGGTTGCAAAGATCCTTCACGATCCTGAGGCTTCTGAGAATGATAAGTATGTAGCTCTTACTTTCCTTCGCAATGCTGAGGTTGCATGCAAGGGTAAGCTTCCTTTCTGCCAGGATACAGGTACTGCTATCATCCACGGAGAGAAGGGTCAGAACGTTTGGACTGGCTACGATGACGAGGAGGCTCTATCTCTTGGAGTTTACAAGACTTATACTGAGGAGAACCTTCGTTACTCTCAGAATGCTCCTCTTAACATGTATGACGAGGTTAATACAAAGTGTAACCTTCCTGCACAGATTGACATCGAGGCAACTCACGGTTCAGAGTATCACTTCCTTTGCGTAACTAAGGGTGGTGGTTCTGCAAACAAGACATACCTATACCAGGAGACTAAGGCTATCCTTAACCCTCAGACTCTTGTTCCTTTCCTAGTTGCTAAGATGAAGACTCTTGGAACAGCTGCATGTCCTCCATACCACATTGCATTCGTTATCGGTGGTACATCAGCAGAGAGAAATCTTCTTACAGTCAAGCTTGCTTCTTGCAAATACTATGATAACCTTCCTACTACAGGTGATGAGACAGGTCGCGCATTCCGTGATGTTGAGCTTGAGAAACTTGTTCTTGAGGAGGCTCACAAGATTGGTCTTGGTGCACAGTTCGGTGGAAAATACTTCGCACACGACGTTCGTATCATCCGTCTTCCACGCCACGGCGCAAGCTGCCCAGTAGGTCTTGGAGTAAGCTGCTCAGCAGACCGTAACATCAAGGCTAAGATCAACAAGGACGGTATCTGGATCGAGAAACTTGATGACAACCCAGCACGTCTTATCCCTGAGGAACTTCGTCAGGCAGGTGAGGGCGAGGCAGTTAAGATCAACCTTGATCAGCCTATGTCAGAGATTCTTAAGGAGCTTTCTAAATATCCGGTTTCAACTCGTCTAAGCCTTAACGGTACTATCATCGTAGGACGTGACATCGCTCACGCTAAGATCAAGGAGCGTCTTGACAGAGGAGAGGAGATGCCACAGTATCTTAAGGATCATCCAGTATACTATGCTGGTCCAGCTAAGACTCCTGCAGGAATGGCCTGTGGTTCAATGGGCCCTACTACAGCAGGCCGTATGGACTCATACGTTGACTTGTTCCAGAGCCATGGCGGTAGCATGGTAATGCTTGCTAAGGGTAACCGTGCTCAGTGTGTGACTGACGCTTGTAACAAGTATGGCGGTTTCTACCTTGGTTCTATCGGAGGTCCTGCTGCTATCCTTGCACAGAATAACATCAAGTCTATCGAGTGTGTTGAGTATCCTGAGCTTGGAATGGAGGCAATCTGGAAGATCCGCGTTGAGGACTTCCCTGCATTCATCCTTGTTGATGATAAGGGCAACGACTTCTTCAAGAAACTTGGTCTCTAAATAAATGAAAATCAGCACGGCGACGTGCTGATTTTTTTTGTGGATTGGTAAAAAGTTTATATCTTTGCCGTCCGATTATGACTGATAAGCTCTGAGTTAAGTGCTTGATTCGACTTTTGTCGCAGTGAAAGCCGCTTACAGTCAAAACTATTTTAAGTTTTTTTATAATAATGTACGCAATTGTAGAAATTGGTGGCCAGCAGTTCAAAGTAGAGGCTGGCATGGAGATCTTTGTAAACCGCCTAGCGGATGCAAACGGTGCTGCACTTGAGTTCTCAAAGGTTCTTCTCGTTGATAACGACGGAGCAATCAAAGTAGGCTCACCTTACGTAGAGGGCGCAGTTGTTAAGGCAACTGTTCTTGATGATTCTTGCAAAGCTGACAAGGTTCTTGTTTTCAAGAAGAAAAGAAGAAAAGGTTACCAGAAGTTGAATGGTCACCGTCAGTATCTTACTAAACTTCAGATCACTGAGATCGCTTAATTTTAATTTATAGGAGGAAATAGATTATGGCACATAAGAAAGGTGTTGGTAGTTCTAAGAACGGCCGTGAATCAGAAAGCAAGCGATTGGGACTTAAGAAGTTCGGATCAGAGGTAGTTAAGGCAGGTAACATCATCGTACGTCAGAGAGGTACAGTTCACAACCCAGGTCAGAACGTTGGAATGGGTAGAGATCACACTCTTTACGCGCTAGTTGCTGGTAAAGTTAAGTTCCAGAAGAGAGCAGACAACAAGTCATATGTTTCTGTTGTTCCTTTCGAGAACTAAGCAAAGACTTATAGTACATAAAGAGACTTTCATCCAAGGGATGGAGGTCTCTTTTTTTATTTGCCTAAGACTTATATATTGAATAATTTTTCTACCTTTGTGAATTGTGGCCTAGGTCATTATGAAACAGGAAAATAATTAAAACTTAATATACTATGTTGACACTTAAACTTCTCCGTGAGAATCCGGAGTTTGTGATCAAAAAGCTTGCTGTCAAGAATTTTGACGCAAAGGAAATCGTTGCTAAAGTCCTTGAGTTGGATCAGGCAAGACGTGCTGTCCAGACAGAGTTGGATAACTGCCTTGCAGATCAGAAGAAGAAGGCTGCCCTTATCGGTGGCTTCATGAAAGAGGGCAAGAAAGAAGAGGCAGAGGCTGCTAAGGCAGAGGTTGCTGAACTTAAGGCTAAATCAGCAGAACTTTCAGTAAAGGGAGACGAGCTTGAGAAAGAGTTGAACTCAGCTATCGTTCTTCTTCCAAATATTCCTTGCGACCTTGTACCAGAGGGACGCACTGCAGAGGATAACGTTGTTGTCCGTCAGGGAAATGAGATTCCTGAGCTTGGAGAGGATGCCCTTCCACATTGGGATCTTGCAAAGAAGTTCGACATCATTGACTTCGATCTTGGAGTGAAGATTACAGGAGCAGGTTTCCCTGTATACAAGGGTAAGGGCGCAAGACTTCAGAGAGCTCTTATCAACTTCTTCCTTGATATCAACACAGCAGCTGGCTACCTTGAGGTTGAGCCGCCTGTAATGGTTAATGAGGCTTCAGGCTTCGGTACAGGTCAGCTTCCTGATAAGGAGGGTCAGATGTACCATGCTACTGTAGATAACTTCTACATGGTTCCTACAGCTGAGGTTCCTGTTACAAACATGTATCGTGACACTATCCTTGCAGAGAAGGACTTCCCTGTAAAACTTACAGCATACACTCCTTGCTTCCGTCGTGAGGCCGGTTCGTATGGTAAGGATGTCCGTGGCTTGAACCGTCTCCACCAGTTTGACAAGGTTGAGATCGTGCGCTTCGAGAAACCGGAGGATTCACACGCAGCTTTGGATGAGATGGTTGCTCATGTTGAGAACATCGTCAAGAAACTTGGTCTTCCATATAGAATCCTTCGTCTATGCGGCGGTGATATGAGCTTCACTTCTGCTATCACTTACGATTTTGAGCTTTATTCAGCAGCTCAGGGAAGATGGCTTGAGATCTCTTCTGTATCTAACTTTGAGTCTTATCAGGCAAACCGCCTTAAGGCACGTTACAAGGATGCAGATGGCAAGACTCAGCTTTGCCACACTTTGAACGGAAGTGCTCTTGCTCTTCCTCGAGTTATGGCTACTCTTCTTGAGAACTGCCAGAAAGATGGCAAGATCATCATTCCTGAGGCACTTCGTCCTTACACAGGCTTCGATACAATCGAGTAATGCCTAAGGAGAATAAAAGAATATTAGGTATTGACCCCGGAACTAACATTTTAGGTTTCGGGGTCATTGACGTAGATAAAAAGGGGGCTCATTATGTGTCTATGGGTGTGATAGACATGAGAAAGATTGAGGATCCCTTTGAAAAGTTGTCAAAGATTTTCACGGAGATAGGAAGAATCATTGATGAGTATCTGCCTGATAATGTGGCAGTTGAATCTCCTTTCTATGGTAAGAATGCTCAGGTGATCCTTAAACTTGGAAGAGCGCAGGGCGCGGCGATAACTGCGGCGATGACCCGTAATATCCCGGTTTTTGAGTATGCTCCAAGGAGGGCCAAGGTCGCAATTACGGGTAACGGTGCGGCTTCGAAGGAACAGGTGTCGCTGATGATACAGAAGACTTTGAAGGTGGAGCTGGATGCCAAGCATCTTGATGCGACTGATGCCCTTGCCATTGCGATGTGTCATTATTACCAGCTTCATAACCCGCTTTTCTCAGTGAAGGGAGCTTCAAGTTGGGAGAAATTTGTCTCTGAAAACCCGGATAGGATAAAAAAGTGATTTTTTTTATAAAGATAATTAAACTTATATAGTTTATCTGTGTCTAATGGCATGTTGCCCTTATGGGGCAACTTTTTTTTGAATTAATAAGTAAACAAATATAAAGACAAGAATGAAAAATTTACTCCAGAAAGCTGTAATTTTCTTTATAGCTATTCTCGTGGCTCTACCTATGTTAGCCCAAACTTCATTTAACTTGACTATGACATTGACCGATTCAAGCAATGATGAGCCACTTGCCTTTGCAACTGTATCACTAACACCAGAAGGTGCAACAAAGGCTTCAAAGTATGTTCTTTCCGATGAGAAAGGTAATGTAAAGATTGAAAGTGTAAAGAAAGGTTCTTATACTCTTAAGGTGGAACTGATGGGTTATAAGAGCTATTCTCAGGCTGTGAAGGTTGAGAAGAGTCTTAATTTCGGAACTATTAAAGTTGATCCAGATAATCAGATGCTTAATGCAGCGACTGTATCTGATGTTGGAAATCCTATTATCGTAAAGAAAGATACTGTTGAGTATAATGCTTCGTCTTTCAAGACAACAGATAATGATATGCTTGAGGACCTTCTAAAGAAACTTCCTGGAGTTGAGGTTTCTGAGGATGGAACTGTGACAGCAAATGGTGAGACTATCACAAAGATTACTATTGACGGAAAGACATTCTTCTTGGATGACCCTTCTTTGGCATCCAAAAATATCCCGGCAAAGATTATCCAGAAGGTAAAGGTTGTTGAGAAGAAATCAGATCAGGCAATGTTTACTGGAATTGATGATGGTCAGGAGGAGACAGTCATTGACCTTTCTGTACGTCCAGGAATGATGAAGGGAGCCTTTGGTAATATCATGGCTGGAGGTGGACATGACGTCCCTCAAAGCGGTTACTATTCAGGCGATAAGAACTGGAAGAATGATGGCTGGAGATGGCAGGGTGCTGGAATGGTCGGAAACTTCAAGCAGAATAGCCAGATAAGCCTTATCTTTAATGGTAACAATACCAATAACCGTGGATTCAACGATATGGCCGGTAGTATGATGCAGGGCATGCGCGGAGGTGGTGGTGGTATGGGCCGTGGAACAGGTGGATTCCGTGGAAATAATGGTATCACTACATCTTGGATGGGAGGTCTTAACGGTGCCTTTACTCTTTTTGATGGTGATATGGATTTGGGCGGTAACTACCTTTATAATGGTTCAAACAGATATGTAGAGGAGTTGAGTTCAAGAATTACATACCTTGATAACGGAGATCGTCTTATCTATGATAATGATGGTTATAACATCACCAATACTCAGGGACATCGTTTTGGTGTCAGATTGGATCATAAGTTTTCAGAGAATACTTCAATCCTGTTCCAACCTCAGGTGAACTTCGGAGGTGGTGATTTCACAGAGTTTTCTGACTTTGCGACATATACAAACGACAAGAACAATATCACAAATAAGGGTTTCAATAGAAACACAGGTTACAATGATAACTGGCAGACAAACGGTTTTCTATTGTTCAGACAGAAACTTGGCAAACCAGGAAGAACAATGTCTGTGATGATTAACTACAGTTTTAGTGGTAATGAGTTAAACGGATACAATCAATCCCTTACTGAGAACTGGTTAAGTGATGAGAATAAGTGGCAGAATGATACAATCAACCAGCGTTTCTTGAATGTGTCAAACAGCCAGTCAATCACAGCTCGTGCTACTTATACAGAGCCGATTGCAAAGAACCTCTTCCTTGAGGCCAACTACTCTTATGGATGGAGAAATAATGTCAGTACAAAGGATACCTGGAACTCAGGCTTTGTAGATAAGTTTGCAAATGGTGCTTTCAACTACAATCCAAATGGAGAGAAACTTGATGATATTTACTCTAACAATATCGTGAACAGGTCTCAGAACCATAATGCGGGATTTAATCTACAGTACCAAAAGGAGAAGTACCGTCTTCAGGCAGGTGCCTCAATTCAGCCAACAATTACTGATAACGTGACTAATGGCGAGGTTTATCATAGCTCAATTGTAAACTGGGCACCTCAGGCAATGTTCTTCTATAACTTCAGTGATAACTCTAACTTGAGAATGTTCTATATGGGACGTTCATCACAGCCGTCTACATCGCAGTTGATGCCTGTGCCAGATAATACAGACCCATTGAACGTAAGATTTGGTAATCCATACCTTCTACCTTACTTCAATCATAACCTTCGTTCTAACTTCGGATATACAAATAAAGAGAACTTCTTCTCTATCCGAGGTAACATTGGAGGAGGAATGGTCCAGAATCCTATTGTGAGCGCTTTGTGGTATGACAAGAATGGTGCTCAGTATACTATGCCATTGAATGGTCCAAACAGTGGAAACCTTTCAGGTAATGTGTTCTTGAATGCTCCTCTAGGAAAGTCAGGCTTCACTATCATGAATATGATTAGAGCCAACTTCTCTCAGTCTGCTTCATTTATCGGAAAGGATAGCTTCGATATGACTCAGTACTATAATGCAGCAACAGCTGACTTCAACTATGATTTGTTCAACGACCACTTTGGCCTTCATGGATCTAAGGATATCGACGACTACTTTACTAAGTCAAGAACTCAGACAGTAGGCTTTACAGAGAGACTACGTCTTACTTATAGAAATGATTTTGTTGAACTTGTAGCTGGAGGACGTACAAGATATTCTAAGTCTTGGTATACAGTTGCTAAGAATAACCAGCCTGCAACATGGAATAACCAGGTAGACTTCTCAATGAACTGGACTGTTCCTTTTGGAATGACCATTAAGTCAGAGGTTGACTATAACTGGTATAATGGATATACGACTCCACAGGATGATGAGGTTATCTTGAATGCAGAAATCTCTCAGCTGTTCTTCAAGAAGAAATTTACCTTGGCTATTAAGGCATACGATATCTTGAATCAGGCTAAGAATCTTTCAATCACAGATAATGCCAACTACCACCAGGAGGTCAGAAACAATACTCTAGGTAGATACGTCATTATGTCTATTACATATAGATTTGGTAATATGGCTAGTCCAGGAAATATGAGAAGAGGCCCTGGCTTCGGTGGCCCAGGTGGTCCAAGAAGATAATACTTGTTTTTATAAATAAGTTGCTTATTTTTGTTAGGGATGCGGCGCAAGTCGCATCCCGTTTTTTTTGCCAATGGGTTGGAGAAGTGAAGCAAGTCCATAGGTCACTCCCGCCTGCTGTTGCTGTATATATAGCATTTGTATAGTCCTGATATAGGTTTACGACGTGTGGAGACTTTTCTGGTAAATCCATCCGCACGTGGTCGTGAAATCGGGCAAAAATGTGCAGGATATAGGGATAAGCACTTCTCGAATCGAGAAGATTGCCGGTCCTAGCCGGCAATGACGGAGGCGGAAAGCGAGATTGCCGATCAGGTCGGCAATGACTTAAAGGGGAGGTGAATATTAGCGTTTGCGGAAGCGGACGGCGAGGGAGAGAAGGAGGAGGATGAAGAGGAAGGTGCAGACTCTTCCGATGATGTCTCCGTACTTTGTGAAGAAGGTGATCTCGTCGTTCATGTTGATGGTGCCGCGAAGGGTCTCCTGCTTCCACCAGTTTGTCTTTGCTGTGATTTCGCCTCGCTGGTTGATGATGGCTGAAAGGCCTGTGTTGGCGCAGCGTGCGATGCTGCGACGTGTTTCGATTGCGCGAAGTGAGGCGTAGCTGAGATGCTGCTTATAGCCTGGGGTGTCTCCCCACCATGCGTCGTTGGTGATGATGGTCATGAAACGGGCTCCCTTTTCCACATAGTCTGCGTAATAGTCTCCGTAGACCGATTCGTAGCAGATTGCGCTTCCGTATGGGATGGTCTTGGAGATATGGCCTTCGCTGTCGTAGCTTGTGTGCTGCATTAGCGATACTTCATCCTGTCCGATGCATCTTCCCATGACTCCGCCGAGCATGTCGTCGAGTTTGCAGAAAAGAGCAGGGTAAGGCGTCATCTCTACTGCCACCACGAGCTTGCTCTTATGGTAGAGGTCGGTGCGGCCCTTACCGTCGATGTTGAGGGCTGAGTTGTGTGACTCGAGCCAGAGGTTCTCGCGGATGTGGCGGGCTGTGGCTGATGGGGCCTGATAGCTCTGGATATGGTCGTATGCAGAGGCTCCGAAGAGCATATTTACATTAGGGTAGCTCTTGAGAAGGTGGACGAAACTGCGCCATGTAGTGTTCTCGTGGATGCTCTCTGTGAAGAGGGGAGAGGTGAAGGTCTCAGGTGCGACGATGAGTAGGGGCTCCTGCTCCTGGTCCGAGATGTTCCTGATATGTCTGTCCTCGAGCGACTCCTCGATCTGCTGGATGAGGATTGCGTCCTGCTGACGCTGAGTAAGGGCCTGGAACTTGTTATACGGGTCGATATTCGGCTGGACAATAAGCACTTCCATAGGATCCTCCTTCTCCTGACAGTTCTTCCAGATGGCTTTTGAAATTGTGAAAGGAAGGATGAAGAGGGTTACGAAACTGAAGACCACTGCAAGTTTTGCCCTGTTGTTGAATCTTGTCTGCCAGGTTCCGTCAGAGAGGACTACCATGGTTCCGAAGATGGCGAGGTTGCACATCCATACCCAGAGCGAGCCTCCGAGGGTTCCGGTGAACTCATACCACTGGATGCTCTTTATCGACTGGGCAAAGGCGTTTCCGAGAACGAGCCACGGCCATGAGATGTCTGCAAGGTCGAAGTAGTACTTTTCCCAGGCTATCCATGTCACTACCAGGAAGATATAAGGAAGTACTCCCTTGAAGTGCTTCTTGCTCTTGCGAAAAAGTCCGAACACAAGGGACATCTGAAGCGCATTCGCAAACACAGCAAAGATACCACCGCCGACAGTGGCATTACACACCCAGAAGGTGGTGATCGCATTCCAGAGCACGAAGGTGCCGTAGTGCCACCACCAGAACCTCTTCGTCTCAGTCATCGTAGCAATACGCTCCATGCAGAGCAGCGGCACGAGCCCGAAAAGGGCGAAGAAACCGCAGTGCGGAATAAGATAAGGAAGGGACATCAGCACAGCGGACAGTGCTGAAAGTATGAGGCATGCAATATTTTGACGTTTCATTTTTGTGCAGGCTAATGGATTCTAAGCTCCAATCTACAAAGATATGAATTATTTTAGTACTTTTGCATTTATGATTGTTGACATCTTCAAAGGCTTCCTTACAGGAATGTGCGCTTCAATGCCACTAGGACCGGTCGCAATATTAGTGTTTCAAAAGACTCTGAGCAAGGGTCATAAGGCAGGTTTCCTTACAGGAATGGGTGCCTGTACGATAGACACGATGTATGCGACTATTGCTGTCTTTGCCCTGGCCTTTGCCCAGAAGGTCATGGATGAACATCAGGTCCTTATACTTCTTATCGGAGGCTTGATCGTAGGAGTGCTTGGAGTGAGGATGGCAACGTCAAATCCTTTCAGAAAGATGACTGCAACCAGCAGCCACTCGGCTTCGGCAAAGGATTATTTCAAGGCTGTAGCTATGGCCTTGTCAAACCCTGGGGCTATTCTTGTGATGTTTGCCTTGTTCGCTTTCTTTGATATCGATACAAGTTCAAGCGATAAGATGAGCATTGCTCCTATTCTTTTTGCAGTGAGTGCGGGTTCTGCAACTTATTGGTTTGCAGTGACTACCCTGATCAACCACTTCAGAAAGAAGTTCCAGATCAGCACTATGGTCTGGATGAACAGAATAGCAGGGTCTATAATAGCGATTATTGGTCTGGTGCTTTTAGGAGAGGGACTTTTCAAGGTTCTTGTTCAAGGAGTGCCTATAATATAAAGAATATGGCAGGAAAGATTTTGAAGAATTGGATAGTAAGGAATCTGTTGGCGGCGGCTCTTGTGACTGTTGCCTTCCTTTTGGCGGCAATCATCGGATTGAGATTCATAACCCACCACAACAAGACCTTTGAGGTACCGGATTTTACTAATATGACGGTACAGGAGGCGAAGGTGCTTGCAGACAAGAATTATGTCAAGCTTGATGTGACAGACTCTGTATATGTGAAGAGGATGAAGAGGGGAGCGATCTACAGACAGAATCCGAAGCCAGGCAGTCATGTAAAGGATGGCAGAAGAGTCATTCTTACTATCAATGCAGTCAATGCAAAGAAGGTTCACATGCCAAACCTTGTGGGTTACTCTATGCGTCAGGCACGTGCAGAACTTGTATCAATGGGTCTTAAGCTTGGAAAACTTATCTATGTTCAGGATATCGCTACAAACAACGTCTTGAAGCAGTTGAAGGGTAACAAGGAGATTGAACCAGGAAAACAGATCGAGAGCGATACAGTGATCGACCTTGTTGTAGGTCTCAGCGACTTGGACAAGGAGACCTTGATGCCATATATTCTTGGAATGAAGAATATGACTGCAGTGGATGCCCTTCAGTCAAGTTCATTGAATGTAGGCAAGATGGTCTTTGATAAGACTGTAAAGGATTACTCAGATACTCTCAATGCAGTTGTTTATAAGCAGGAACCAGAATATACTCCAGAGACTTTGGAGATGGGTACAGAGATAAAGCTCTACCTTACAACAGATGTGAGAAAGGTGCCGGCAAAGCCTGTATTTGACGAAGAGGAGACAGAGGAAGAAAAGAAAACTAAGAAGTAGTATGATGGAGGAAAATCGCTTTTTTGATGTAGATGAGAGTCTTGATGGCGAGCAGCCGATGTTCGAACATTATAGGTTTGAACTGGAAAAGGGACTGACTCCGCTGAGAGTAGACAAGTATTTGGCTACCCACATGGAGAATACCTCTCGACATAGAATCCAGCTTGCAATCAAATCTGAGTACATCAGAGTAAATGATAAGATCGTAAAGGCAAATCATGTGGTGCGTCCAGGGGATGTCATCACTTTTGTAATGCCATATCAGAGAAGAGGCCTGGAGATTCTACCAGAGAATATTCCTCTGGATATTGTTTATGAGGATGATGATGTTCTTGTCTTGAATAAGGAAGCAGGAATGGTTGTACATCCTGGACATGGTCATTATACAGGCACACTTGTGAATGCTCTTGCATATCACCTGGGCATTTCTCAGGGAGAAGATGCAGAAGATGAGAGAATGGGAGTCCTTGTTCATAGAATTGACAAGGATACCTCTGGCCTTCTTGTCGTTGCGAAGAATGAAGAGGCTCAGTTGAAACTTGCCAAGCAGTTCTTTGTTCACTCTATCGAGAGAAGATATGTTGCCATTGTATGGGGTAACATCAAGGAAGATGAGGGAACTATCGAGGGCAATATCGGAAGAGACCCTAATGACAGATTGAGATTCAAGGTCTTCCCTGATGGAGATTATGGAAAGACAGCCATCACTCATTACAAGGTCCTTGAGAGATTCGGATATGTTACGGTTGTTGAATGTCGCCTTGAGACCGGACGTACCCACCAGATCCGTGTTCATTTCAATTATATCGGCCATCCTCTTTTCAATGATGAGAGATATGACGGAGCCGAGATCAGAAAGGGAACTATCTATGCGAAGTACCGTCAGTTCATTGAGAACTGCTTCAAACTGCTTCCACGACAGGCCCTGCATGCAAAGACTCTAGGCTTCATCCATCCTACGACAGGAAAGGAAATCCGCTTCGATTCTCAGTTGCCTGCAGATATGGTTGCCTTGATCGAAAAGTGGAGAATGTATGCTTCAAACCTTACTCCTGAGCTTGAGTAAGTGAGAAATATTTATGATCTGTCAATCCGTTTTCGTTTGTTGTAAGTATGAACGGTAGGGTTGACAGGTCGAATTTATCAAATAGAGCTGTTGCTGTACTTGGATATCTGGCAATGATCTGATCGATGTTTATGTCGATGATTCTGATGGACTTAGCTTCCTTCTTGCTTATGCCCAAGTCTTTCCAGCTTTGAATTGTCCTGATGACCTCCCTTGCGGCGGTCATTTCTTTTTTGCAGTTCGGACAGCCTTCTGTATGGAAGATGATAATTGCGTTTTTTGTCTTCTTGCTGAGGTCGATAACTTTCTTCTGACTTGACTTATAGTCGCTGACTGTTGCTTCAACCTTGATTGCGGGCAGTTTCTTGCCATACATAGGTTTGTTCATCAACTCTTCAAGAAGATCTGAGTATCCTATGATCTGAAGTGAGTCTGATGGATTAGCCCAAAGTCCCAGTTTGTCATTCTTGACGTAGTTTCTAATAAGGTAGCTCGCTCCTACCTTGAAGGTCTCTGTGTTCTTGCTTCCGAGGTAGTAGAGAAGGTCTCCCATTGTCTGTCTCAGACCGGTTCTCTTTCTTAGTCCTTCAGAACTTGACTCATATACCTGGTCGATTACAGTCATCATATCAGTTGTGCTGATGGTGCCTCCACCCTGGCTGAAGACCATATCGAAGAAGCTGTCAGAACTTTCGCTGCCGTAGGTGAGTTCCTTAGTCGAGAGCAGGTCGTCGAGAAGGATCTCGAGTGACGGGGTGTCAAGCGAGCGTCCGATGATGGTTCTGTCTGTGTCGATAAGGAAGAGTCTAGGAGTCTGAAGAAGACCGTATTTTTTCTGGAAGTCTGTGTCTACAGTCGGGTCCCAGTGGTGGGATACTCTTGTCTTTTCTGCTTTGAAACTGAGGAACTTGTTGATATATTCCTTCCATAGGGCCTCGTTGTCAGATGTGTAGAAGGCAATGAAGTCGATAGGGTAGTCCTTCCTTTCCATCAACGACTTAAGAAGCAAGGTCTCGACCTTGCACTTTGGGCAATCGATGTCGTAGAAGTAAAGTACTACCGGTCTGTCCTTTACCATGCTTGGGACGATTGAAGGTGCCTTTTTCCCTATGAGTGACTCTCTGTTGAAGTCAGCAAATATCTTTGCATTCATCAGGTCCAGTTCGCTCTGCATCTTTACCTTGCCTGGCGCAAACCAGGTGTCTGTGATGTGGATGGCCACGGCCTCGTCTCCCATCACCTTGGAGGTGATGTATTTGGTGTAGAGGTGGATGGCTACGAACTGCTTTGAGAGTGAGTCTGTTGTGCTGTTGATGAGGAAGTCTACCTCTTCGCACTTTGTTTCAGCGGATTCTTTCTCTAGCGAGAGCACATATTCGTCGAGTTTTTCTGCGAGTCTGCTCATCTGCGCGTTGGAGCTCACGGCCATGAGGATGGCTGTGAAAAGACAGATTATGTGCTTTAGAGATTTCATGCTGCTGATGTTTTATAGTTCTACTCCCTCTGGAATGAACTGTGATACGTCTCCCTGGTGCTTGATGAGGTCGCGGACTGCTGTTGATGAGATGTGGGCGAACTCCTGGGCGGTAGGGATGATTATGGTTTCGATGTCTGGTGCGATTCGGCGGTTGGCGTCAGCGATAGAGCGCTCTGTTTCGAAGTCGATCATGTTGCGCACTCCTCTCACGATGTGGTGGATGCCCAATTCGTGGCAGGTGTCGACGGTGAGGTTGGTGTAACTGATGACCCTTACTCCCTCAAGTCCGGCTGTTGCCTGCTTGATGATGTCGACCTTCTTGTCTGTGTCGAAGAAACCTCTTTTGTCTATGTTGATTCCGACTGCTACCACTACCTCATCGAACATTGTCAAGGCTCTTTTGAGGATGTTGAGGTGGCCTGCTGTGAACGGATCGAAGGAACCTGGGAATAGTGCTGTGCGTTTCATTATAGTGTCCAGTTTATTTCTGACTTGCCTTTGCTGGCAAGATATGAGTTTGCTTTTGAAAAATGTCTGCTTCCGAAGAAGGCTCCTCTTGCGAGAGGGGATGGGTGGGCTGCCTGAAGAACGAGGTGCTTGGAACTGTCGATGAGTTCTGCTTTCGATCTTGCGAAATTGCCCCATAGCATGAAGACGACTCCTTCACATCTCTCTGAGATTGTCCTTATTGTTGCGTCTGTGAACTGCTCCCAGCCGATCTTGCTGTGTGAGGCTGCCTTGCCTCCTTCTACTGTGAGTATGGCGTTCAGAAGAAGGACTCCCTGTCTTGCCCAGGCTTCAAGGTTGGGCTTTCCGCTCATCTTCGTGTCGAGGTCTGTCTCTATCTCCTTGAAGATGTTCTTGAGTGATGGGGGAGCGGGGATCTCGTCGGGAACGGAGAAGGATAGTCCCATTGCCTGACCGGGTCCGTGGTAGGGGTCCTGGCCGAGGATTACAACCTTGACTTCATTTAAAGGTGTGAGCTCGAAGGCTTTAAATATCTGACTGCCAGGAGGATAAATTGTCTTTCCTGCGGCTTTTTCAGAGTGAAGAAAACGCACCAGAGATGCGAAGTATGGTTTCTCAAACTCGCTCTCAAGTGCGTCTTTCCAAGTCTTTTCTATCTTAACGTCCATTAGAATATGAAGTTTATGACATCGTCAATTGTCTTGACATATACAAATGTAAGACCTTTTACGTAGATATCACGAATATCTTCAACATCTTTTCTGTTTTCTTCACAAATAACTATTGTGTTGATGCCGGCTCTCTTGGCTGCAAGGATCTTTTCCTTGATGCCGCCTACAGGAAGAACCTTTCCTCTCAGGGTCATCTCACCTGTCATTGCCACCTTGCTCTTGATCTGTTTTCCTCTAAGGGCTGAGACCATTGAGCTTACCATTGTGATACCTGCAGATGGACCGTCCTTCGGAGTAGCTCCCTCCGGAACGTGGACGTGGATGTCCTTTGCCGCGAACTGCTCTGATGTCATGTTTACCATCTCAGGATGAGCCTTGATGTACTGGTAGGCGATGGTTGCAGACTCCTTCATCACGTCACCAAGGTTTCCTGTCATTGATAGGGCGCCCTTGCCGTTGCTGATGGATGTCTCGACGAAGAGGATCTCTCCTCCCATCTCAGTCCATGCAAGACCTGTGACTACGCCTACTCCCTCGTTGCCTTTCTGCTTGTCGTGAGAGTTTGTCGGAAGGCCAAGATACTCCTTGAGGTTCTCTTTCTTGATTGTCTCAGGTCTGTCCTGCTCGAGGGCGATCTTCTTGGCTGTGACACGTGCCAGTTTCGCGATCTGCTTCTCAAGTCCGCGGACTCCTGACTCGTGGGTATATTCCTCAATGATTGAGTTGAGGGCAGTCTTGTCAATCTTAAGGTCTTTCTTCTCAAGTCCGTGCTCGGCTGTCTGCTTAGGGATGAGGTGCTTCTTTGCAATCTCTGCCTTCTCCTCAGCAAGGTAGCCTGTCACGTTAATCATCTCCATACGGTCGCGAAGCGCTGGCTGGATGTTGCTGATGTTGTTGGCAGTTGTGATGAACAGAACATTTGACAGGTCGTAGTCGATGTCCAGGTAGTTGTCGTGGAAGCTTGTGTTCTGCTCAGGGTCAAGGGCCTCAAGAAGGGCTGATGACGGGTCTCCCTTGAAGTCGCTGCTGAGCTTGTCGATCTCGTCAAGCACAATGACCGGGTTGGATGTTCCTGCTCGGTTGATACCGTTAAGGATACGTCCTGGAAGGGCTCCGACGTAAGTCTTTCTATGTCCTCTGATCTCGGATTCGTCATGAACTCCTCCAAGTGCGATTCTTACATATTTTCTTCCCAAAGCCTTTGCTACTGACTTTCCAAGACTGGTCTTACCTACACCTGGAGGGCCATATAGGCAGAGGATAGGGGATTTCATGTCTCCTTTGAGTTTGAGTACTGCAAGGTACTCGATGATGCGATCTTTGACTGTCTCAAGTCCGAAGTGGTCCTCGTCAAGAACTTTCTGAGCGTTCTTAAGGTCGAGGTTGTCGTTTGAGATGTGGCCCCATGGGAGGTCAAGCATGAACTGGATGTAGTTGTACTGGATGCTGTACTCAGGGGAACTTGGGTTGTATCTCTCAAGTTTTGCAATCTCCTTGTCAAAGATTTCCTGAATCTTAGGGTTCCAGAGTTTTTCCTCAGCTCTTGCGCGTAGTTTCGAGAACTCCTCCATGTCGTCCATTCCAAGCTCCTCCTGGATGGTCTTCAACTGGTTGTTGAGGAAGTACTCTCTCTGCTGCTGGTCGATCTCTGATTTTACCTTAAGGTTGATATCCTGCTTGATCTTCATGAGCTCTACCTGGGTGTCAAGGACCTTGAGAAGCTTCATTGCTCTGACTGTTACGTCGTTATAGCTTAGTAGCTCTACTTTCTCCATGTAGTTCTCAACTTCAATCGTTGTTGCGATGAAATTTACAAGGAATTCAAAACTGTCAATTGACTTTATGGCAGTAATTGCATCCTTTGAGATGAATGAACCCATCTTTATGACAGCTGCCGCCTTCTCCTTCAAAGACTCGGCAATCATCTTGGTCTTAGGTTCATTTTCCTCGTTAAGTATGTCGTTATGGTATCTTACTCTTCCTAGAAGGTAAGGCTCGTACTCGGTAAGTGACTCAAGTTCAAAACGTTTGAATCCCTGCATGATTGCAGTGATGGTTCCGTCCGGAAGCTCAAGCACCTTTAGAATCTTAGCGACACAACCATAGTCGTAAAGGTCCTCTTTCTTAGGATCCTCTACTGAAAGGTCGTTCTGTGGCACAGTTCCGATGAACTTGTCACCTTTTTCTGCATCCTCGATAAGCTTGATGGATTTTGCTCTGCCGATGGTCACAGGGAAAACGCTGCCAGGAAAGATGACAGCATTCCTCAATGCGAGAATAGGCAGAGAATCAGGGAGTTCTGCTTCTTCTACTTTCGGGAATCCCTCACCTTGCACAACTGGAATTATGCTTACTTCAGCTCCCGCAGGAGATAGAAAATCTGGTATGTTCTTCATTTCGTCTTATATGTAATATACTCGTCAATACTAACAAATGACCCAAGGTCTGCCAATTTGGCAGATTGGGCAGTCTTTGCACTATATTTATATATATGGTCAATCTCCGTGCCAGAGTGTAAATGTGTAGTTTTTATTGATTTTCTTGTAGTTGTATTTTGATAATTGAAAAAATAAATCTAATTTTGCACCTCTTTGACGAAAAAGGAATAATAAAAATTTTAGAGATATGACAAAAGCAGAGATCGTAAACGAGGTTGCAAAAGCAACTGGTATGGAGAAGATGGCAGTTCAGAATGTCGTAGAGGCTTTTATGGAGACTGTGAAAACTTCAATCGTAAATGGTGAGCCTGTTTACCTACGCGGCTTCGGTAGCTTCATCATCAAGCACAGAGCAGAGAAGGCAGCTCGCAACATTACTAAGAATACAACTATGACTATTCCAGCTCACAATATCCCGGCTTTCAAGCCAGCTAAGGTATTCGTGAATGAGGTAAAGAAATAATTTTTTTATTATAAATTTTTTAAACACAAAGTATTATGCCAAACGGAAAGAAGCATAAACGCCATAAAATGGCAACGCACAAGCGTAAAAAACGTTTGCGTAAGAATAGACACAAGAAGAAGAAGTAATCTTGCAGTGTCTGCCATTTTAGCAGTAGCTAGATTGTGAAGGACTGGCCAGATTTTCGGGTCGGTCCTTTATTCTTTCAAAAGCTTGTGTAAAGCCTGTTGAAATCCTTATGGAGTCTATTAAAGATCTGGTAGTTGACGTAAACTCAACTGAAGTCTCTATCGCATTGATGGAAAACAACCGTCTGATAGAGCTTAACAAAGAGTCAAGCCAGGGCAAGAGTTACAGCGTCGGTGACGTGTATCTTGGTAAGGTAAAGAAAATCCTTCCAGCCCTTAACGCTGCCTTTGTGGATATCGGAGACGAGAAGGAAGCTTTTATTCACTATCTGGACCTAGGCCTTTATTTCCATGCGTTTGATGAGTTTGTAAAACGCTCAAACCCTAACACGAACAATAAGGGCATCTATTCGCACATCAAGGTAGAGCAGCCTCTTCCAAAAGAGGGACGCATCGAAAATGTGCTCACTCCAGGTCAGATAATCGCTGTCCAGATCATCAAAGAACCGATATCAACAAAAGGTTCAAGACTGACTGCGGAGATTTCATTGGCAGGTCGCAACATTGTCCTGCTCCCTTTTGCAGAAAAGGTGAGCGTATCCCAAAAGATTGCCTCGAAAGAGGAAAAAAGAAGACTTGAAACACTAGTCAAAAACATTCTTCCGAAGAATTACGGAGCCATCATCAGAACAGCAGCTGAAGGAAAGAATGCTGCCATCCTTGATGCAGAGGTTATGTCACTTATCGAGAAGTGGGAAAATTCATGGAAGAAAATTGCTCATTCCAAGTCGGTGCAGCTGCTCTTTACAGAGTACAGCAAGACGACAACAATTCTGAGAGACCTTCTTAATGATTCGTTCTCAAACATTTATGTGAATGATGAGACAGTCTATGAAGAGGTGAAGAAGTACATTTCTCTTATATCTCCTCAGCAGGAGAAGATAGTGAAGTTCTACAAGGAGAAGACTCCTATCTTCGACCATTTCGAGGTTACAAGACAGATAAAGAGTTCTTTCGGAAAAGTCGTTCCTATCAGACAGGGTGCCTATCTTGTGATTGAACACACAGAAGCCTTGCACGTAATTGATGTCAACAGCGGAACCCGCTCTCATAACAAAGAGCAGGAACAGAATACCTTCGACATCAACTGTTACGCAGCAGAAGAAATCGCCAGACAGCTCAGACTCCGAGATATGGGTGGCATCGTCATCGTTGACTTCATTGATATGGATTCAGGCGAGAATAGAAATGCCCTTTATAAACACATGATGGAGCTGATGCAGAATGACAGAGCGAAGCATAATGTCCTTCCTCTGACTAAGTTTGGATTGATGCAGATCACCCGTCAGAGGGTGCGTCCGGCAACAGAGATCAATACCCAGGAGGTATGTCCTGTATGTAGCGGAAGCGGAAAGATTTCTTCTAGTGTTGTAATTGACGAGTCTATTGAAAGAAAACTCGCATATTACACATCAGAAAAGGGTCTCAAGTCAATTACTCTTAAGGTGAGTCCAATCCTTGGCTCTTACCTGACAAGAGGTTCTTCAGGCAAGGGGTTGAGAGGCTTGTTCCTTAAGGAAAAGCCATCATACCACGCAAAATGGGAAGCGAAATACGGTTGCAAGATAAACATAGTGGAAATTACAGATTTCACTGTCCTGCAAAATGAATTCTATGATGAAAAAGGAGATAAGCTCGAATAGGGCTTATCTTTTTTTTGTTTAATTCCCCTTGAATTGCTAAATTGCATAATTAAATCTAAAACCATATAAACTAAAATAACAGATGAAACGTCTATTTCTTATTCTAGGTGCTATTGTATTGACTTTCAATATATCTAGTGCGCAGACCTACATTGCGAACAGAGCTCCTCTTCTTGAGAGTAACTACATGGAACTCCCGCTTGGAGACATCAAGGCTGAAGGTTGGCTTCTTCTTCAGCTCCAGGCTCAGCGTACAGGCCTTACAGGCAATCTTGATGAGGTCTATCCTAATGTAGTCGGAGATAGAAACGCATGGCTCGGTGGAGACGGTGATGCATGGGAGAGAGGACCATACTGGATCGACGGTCTTCTTCCATTGGCATACCAGCTCAATGACAAGGACCTTATCGCAAAGGCAAACCGTTGGGTTGAGTGTATCCTTAATTCTCAGAAGGAGAATGGCTATTTCGGCCCAGATACAGACAGACCATACGAACCAGGTCTTCAGAGAGGTAACTCACACGACTGGTGGCCAAAGATGGTTGCTCTTAAGATTCTTAAGCAGCACTATATGGCAACACAGGATGCCAGAGTCATTCCTTTCCTTGACAAGTACTTCCGCTATCAGTTGGAGATGCTTCCTTCAAAGCCTCTTGACAACTGGACATTCTGGGGAGCACAGCGCGGTGGTGATAATCTTGACATCGTTCACTGGCTATACAATATCACAGGTGAGAAATATCTTCTCGAACTTGGAGAACTTATCCACAAGCAGACAACTCCATGGACAGAGTACTTCCATGATGGCGAGATCCTTCGTACTCAGAACAATATTCACTGCGTAAACCTTGCACAGGGCTACAAGGAGCCTATCGTATACTATCAGCAGAGCAAGGATGTAAGACAACTTCAGGCAATGAAGAATGGTGGTGAGGTAATCCGCAAGTATATCGGTCTTGCAACAGGACTTTGGGCTGGTGATGAGCTTCTTAATTACGGAAGTCCAAACAGAGGTTCTGAACTTTGTACAGCGATTGAGATGATGTACTCACTTGAGACTATGATGCGTATTACTGGCGACACTCAGTGGGCTGACTACCTTGAGAGAGTAGCATATAATGCTCTTCCTACTCAGACAACTGACGATTTCACAACAAGACAGTACTACCAGCAGTCAAACCAGATTGCATGTACCCGTAATTCATATCGTACATTCTCAACTCCTCACACTGACGTTGACGTGGTATTTGGTGTTCTGACTGGTTATCCATGCTGTACTTGCAACATGCACCAGGGCTGGCCTAAGTTTACTCAGAACCTTTGGTATGCTACTGATGACAACGGTCTTGCAGCTATGGTCTTTGCTCCATCTTCAGTAAAGGCAAATGTTGCCAATGGCGTGCAGGTTGAGGTTAAGGAGGAGACTTTCTATCCTTTCGATGAGACAGTCAAGATGACTCTTAACTTCCCTGACAAGAAAGTGAAAGAGGCCTTCTTCCCATTGAAGTTCCGTATCCCGGGCTGGTGTGATGCTCCTGTCGTAAAGGTAAACGGCGAGGTTGTAAATCAGACAATGACTCCTGGCTGTATGGTGGCTTTGAGAAGAACATGGAAGAAGGGTGATGTCGTTACTATCGAACTTCCAATGGAGGTTAAGCGTTCTAACTGGTATGACAATTCTGTAGCGATCGAGCGTGGTCCGCTTCTTTATGCTCTTAAACTTGAGGAAAAATGGGAGCGCAAGGAGGTTGAGCCAGAGAGTGTGGTTTCATGTGGAACTTACTTCTATGAGGTTACAACTCCATCAAAATGGAACTACTGTTTGACACGTGCTTCTCTTAAGAAGGAAAACTTCCCTGCTTCATTTGAACTTGTACGCAGAGACACAGATAGAACAAAATATCCTTGGAACCTTGAGAACGCTCCACTTGTGTTGAAGGTTAAGGCAAGAGAACTCAAGGATTGGGCTGAGTTCCGTGGTTCTGCATGCGAGATTCCATTCTTCACACAGCAGGGGAGTGATGTCGGAGAAGAGGAGGTGATCGAACTCATCCCTTACGGCTGTACAACTCTAAGAATTTCACAGTTCCCAGTAAGATAGTTTATGAAAAGTTTTACATGTTTAGCAGCAGCAGGTCTACTGGCTTTGGGTTCTTGCTGCTGCCCTAAAGATGCCGAGATCGGTGACACTCTTCCTGAGTGGAAACCTGGATATTTTGATATTCATCAGATCAGCACAGGCCGAGGAAACGTTGCTTTGATGGTTCTTCCGGATGCAACTACAATGATGGTTGATATGGGAGACCTTGGAGATGTCTCAAACAAGAAGCAGGAAATCATGCCTATCATGCCGAATGCTTCCAAGACTCCAGCCCAGTGGGCTGCGAAATATATCTCAAGAGTTCTTGACGAGGTAGGAAGAGACAGAGTTGACATGGCTCTTGTAACCCACTTCGATACAGACCACGTCGGTGCCTATTATATGAAGGATGGTGTCTTCACAAAGTCTGGTTTTGCAGAGATCGAAGACCTTATCCACATCGAGAAACTTGTCGACAGAGGTCATACCTACCCTGACGCAGAGGCCCTTAAGGTGAGAGCAGGCAATCTTGTTGCCCACCACCTTGAGTACTTGAAGTACCGCGAAAGCAAGGGTCTTAAATACGAGAAATTTGTAGTAGGCAGCAGCGAGCAGTTCCAAATGCTTCGCTCTCCAAAGAAATATCCTGACTTCAAAATCCAGAACATCTACGCAAGCGGACAGCTCTGGAGCGGAAAGGGACTTGAGACCATCGACCTCGTACCGGGAGAAGGGGAGGAGAAGCTCGAAAACGAGAAAAAAATGAACGAGAACCGCAACTCCTGCACTATCAACATCTCCTACGGAGACTTCGACTACCATAACGGCGGTGACATCCAGGGCATGAAACCGGACTCACCGAATCAGTGGCTCAACACTGAAAAGCATGTGGCAGAGTTCATCAAGGAAGTGGACGTGGCAGTAGCGAACCACCACTCGTACTCAGACGCAATGTTCTCGCCTTTCCTTGAGATTACAAACCCTCAGGTCTGCATCATCCCTGTGTGGGACTTCTACCACCCGCAGCCAAGCACGCTTGACAACATGCTTCGCGCAGGAATACAGGAAAAGGAACGTGACGTGTTCTCGGCTGGTCTTGTTCACTCAAATCGCGTACGACTCGCGGAAGACGGAGCAAAGATTCATCCAAGCGGACACGTAGTCCTAAGAGTATATAAGGGAGGAAAGGAATTCCAGGTATTCGTCCTTGATGACACAACAACCGAGACTCCGACAATCATCTACAAATCCGAACTCTACAAATCACGCAACTAACATCAAACGAATATACCAAAAGAAGCTGACTCAAAAGGTCAGCTTCTTTTTATGAGATAATGCCTAAGATGATAACAACTGAAAACTAAATCTCTTCATATGTTACACTCCTGACTTTTCTGCACACCTTGACAAAGAAATGACTGTTTTTTCGTCAAGGTACCCTGAAAATACTGCAAAATGATACAAAACAATAACACCTTGACAAAGAATCGCACAATTTTTTGTCAAGGTGTATCTTAGAGGTTCTTTTTGTGGTGAAAGTTATGGTATTTTAGATAGGACTACATACATTTGTCATACGTATACTTCATGCATTTCGAGAGAGATGTGGCGAAAGATTGTTGAGATTGATTGAGAAATAGATAAATGTTATGAAAAAGACTTATCATTTATGCCTTTCGGCAGGAGACGAGGTCATGTTTAGAGATCTCGAAGACTATTACAGAGGATTCAATTGTTTTGCAATTGCGCTTTTTAAGACAAATTCAACTGGTCTTGTTGAATCCTTTATGTCAACACATGTGCATATGTTGGTTCAGACAGAATCCCCAAAGGATTTTATGATGTGCTTCAGAATGCTTTATACAATGTATTTCAATAAGAAGTATAGGCGTACTGGCAAACTTGGAGAGAGGAACCATTTTACAATGGAGATTGTCGGGTATCACCATATGCTAGCAGCCATGAGTTATGTGCTGCGAAATCCTCTCCATCATGGTGTCGCTCCTATCCCATACGCATATTCACATTGTTCAGCGAATGCGATCTTTATGTGTGAAATGGGTAAGCGGTCGGTGGACAGAGTACTCCCTCCAAGGTCATATTACAAATACCTAGGTAGAACAGCAGAATATCCAGACACTTATAAAATGAGCGAAAGTGGAGTCTTTATAAGGGAAACCGTGCTGGATATACCACAAGTAGAAAATCTATATGTGACTCCAAGAATGTTTAATTTTTATATGAGCAGAAAATCATCAGAAGAGTGGGAGACCGAGCAGAGTAAAGACCAGAATGGTTCGCAGGTGGTCAATATCCTTAGCATTGAAAAAGGTGTAAAAACAAACTCACTAGAAAAACTTCTTTTATTTGAAAATGGTAAAGCAGATTATAGAAAAACATCTGACATAGAGCTCTGCACGAATATAGATAGAAACCTTCTTCCTAAGTATGGGAAAATATCAATATATCAACTCACATGTGAAGAAAAGATACAAATAGCCAATCATCTCTATAAAACACTTCATCTAGACTCAATACAGATTCGTCGTTGTTTGGCTATATTATAGGTTCCCATAGTAGAAGTATCTTATTAAAGTTTCGCAAGTGGTAAATAACTGAAAATAAGAAAGTTCATGGGACTTGCGAAACTTAGATTCCTTTCTTGGAAAGGGGACTTACTTAAAGGGCTTAAAATAGGTCTTTCGCACTAGCGAAAGTTAAATACCTTATTCAATGAACTTGCTTGAAGATATATACAATTTACTATAGATCTATTATATTTAGGTCGATAAATCTGGGATTAATTATGAAATTAAGTGAAGTACAAAACAAAATTGCAAAATCTGTAGTATTATATGCAATTGGAGTCATAGTGGTTGTGCCTATATTCAAGTTTATATTTGATAAACCTGTTAGTTGGAAAGAAGTTCTAATCTCAACAAGTGGGATACTTACAGGCGGACTTATAGTTGGACTATTCCTACTATTCGCTTCATCAGACCCTTCCAAGAAAGATAAGTAAATTCGATTAAGTTAAATATTGTGATAATGAAACGTGTGGCAATATTCATTGCATTTATGCTCATCGGTTTCACATCGTGTGATAAAATGAGTTATACTTCTCATTTTATTCATGATGGTTATAAGGTAATGTATGGAGAGTATGAAGTTACCAGTGTAATATGTTTTCAAGAAGAGATGCCGGAGCATCTGATTGAGCCGGCGACAGAAAAAATTCTGGAAGGCAGGTTACTTCAGGATGGATCCAAACTGACAATCAATCAGGACATGACCTATTCTCTAAAGGAATCAGACAAGGTCGTAGGTTCAGGCAGATATGAAACCGGCATATATGATGCTGTTCCAGCCGAATGGTTATGTTATTATCATCCCGGACCTTGCAGCTTTTGGGGATATTTGTTACTAATGGATAATAATGGTGATAAAAGGCGTTTTCAGATGCAGGTTTCCGCACATGAGGATAAATCAAAATCTTACGGGACACCATGGGTATATCAAGATTTTGAGATTGCAGAAGGCAACAGATACTATCATTATGGTATCAGATATGGACTGATATATTGTGAGTAGTAAAATCTCCATTCTAAGTCATTATGTATACCTTGACAAAGAAATGGCTGTTTTTTCGTCAAGGTACCCTGAAAATCTAGCAAAATGATACAAAACAATAACACCTTGACAAAGAATCGCACAATTTTTTGTCAAGGTGTTTTTTATGGGGTATAATAAAAACAGAGGAAAAATCCCATGATTTTTCCTCTGTAGTAGTCCCGAGCAGAATCGAACTGCTATCTAAAGTTTAGGAAACTTCCATTCTATCCGTTGAACTACGGGACCATAACCGCTGTAGCTCAGAGAGTTTCCAGCTTTAGAAGAGTCAAATTACTCTGCGCTCTTCTCGATAATCTGACGACCTCTGTAGTATCCGCACTCAGGGCATACTCTGTGGTAAAGTACAGTTGCTCCGCAGTTTGAACAAGTAGCCAATGTAGGAACTACTGCCACGTCGTGTGTTCTTCTTTTGTCACGTCTCGCTTTAGAGACTTTGTGTTTTGGATGTGCCATTGTTAAATATTTTTAAATTTATATATTATTCTTACTTAAATAGTCCTTGCAGTGCAGCAAATGGATTAGCATTTGTGTCCTGTTCTTCATCTCCTTCCTGTACTGTGCTCACTCCTTCTGCCAATCTTTTCAGGACTTCGCTGTTGCATTCTCCATCTTCGTGGAAACGCTGCATCGGAAGGCTGAGGCAGATGTAGTCGTAGATGATCTGGTTGAGGTTGAGATCTGTCTCTCCATCCGGTACATAGACCTGATCTTTCTCTTCAGTCTCCTCATCTTCTTTTGGCTCTGTGTACTCTTCTTCGCCGTACTTCACTTCAAGTTCAATGTCGGTTGAGAAAGGAATCACAAGATCCTCCATACATCTGTCGCATAGGACAGTAACTGTTCCATCTATCTGACATTCAGCGCTTACCTCTCTGCCATTCTTCATGACATTGGCATCTACTGTAAAGTCAGCGTCGATGATTTCAGTATTATCAAAGTTTCGAAAGAACTCTGCTCCGGCATTCCAGGTGAACTCATTAGTTCCTGATGCCAATCCATTTAGCGGAATTATAAATTTTTCTTCCATAGTATACCCGTAAATAGATTTGAGCCCGCAAAGTTAATAAAAATATTTTGATTAACAATCTATATTTCCGCTTTTTCTCTTGCGTTCCAATTCATTAAGGATGATTTTGCGGATTCTCATCGATTTTGGTGTTACCTCCACAAGCTCGTCCTCCTGGATGTATTCAAGTGCCTCCTCAAGAGAGAAGACGATTGGCGGAGGAAGCATAACCTTGTCGTCGCTTCCTGAAGCGCGCATATTTGTAAGTTTCTTAGTCTTACAGATGTTGATGTTAAGGTCTCTTTCTCTTGTGTGCTCTCCAACTACCTGACCCTCATAGATATCAACTCCTGGCTCGATGAAGAAACGGCCTCTGTCCTGAAGCTTGTCCATTGAGTATGCGACAGATACGCCAGTCTCAAGAGAAACAAGCGAACCATTTGTACGGCGCTCGATATCGCCCTTATAAGGCTCATAACCCTTGAATCTGTGCGCAACGACTGCCTCTCCCTGAGATGCTGTAAGAAGGTTGCTTCTAAGTCCCATAAGTCCACGTGCCGGGATATCGAACTCCAAGTGGGTTCTCTCGCCTCGTGCCTCCATGTGGATCAGAGCTGCCTTTCTTCTTGTTGAGATCTCGATAGCCTTTCCTACGAACTCTTCAGGAACGTCGATTGTAAGGTTCTCGATTGGCTCGCAGCGCTCACCGTTGATGGTCTTGTCCAAGACCTTAGGCTGACCTACCTGAAGCTCAAAGCCCTCTCGACGCATAGTCTCGATGAGAACTGAAAGGTGGAGGATACCACGTCCGTAAACCACGAATGAGTCTGCGTTCACGCCTGGTTTCACCCTAAGAGCAAGGTTCTTCTCCAACTCCTTCTCAAGACGGTCCTTAAGGTGGCGTGATGTCACGAACTTACCCTCTTTACCGAAGAATGGAGAGTTGTTGATGCAGAACATCATACTCATTGTAGGCTCATCAACGGAAATTGGAGGAAGTGGCTCAGGATTCTCGAAGTCAGCAACTGTGTCTCCGATCTCAAAACCCTCAAGTCCTACTACTGCACAAAGGTCTCCACACTGAACAGTGTCGGTCTTGACCTTGCCAAGTCCGTCGAATACCATAAGCTCACGGATCTTCTGCTTCTGGATGATGTCATATCTCTTGCATAGGCTGATGTTCATGCCTGAAGTAAGAGTTCCTCTTGTCACTCTTCCGATGGCGATACGGCCTACGTATGGTGAATACTCAAGTGATGAAATCAGAAGCTGAGGTGTTCCCTCAACTACCTGTGGCGCAGGTACTACCTCAAGGATAGTGTCGAGAAGTGGGGTGATGTCATTTGTCGGCTGCTTCCAGTCAAGGGACATCCATCCCTGCTTTGCACTTCCGTATACTGTTCTGAAGTCAAGCTGGTCCTCAGTTGCGCCAAGACTGAACATAAGGTCGAAGACCTCCTCCTGAACCTCGTCAGGACGGCAGTTCTGCTTGTCCACTTTGTTTACTACCACAACAGGCTTCTTGCCCATCTCGATAGCCTTCTGAAGAACGAATCTTGTCTGAGGCATACATCCCTCAAACGCGTCAACTAGAAGAAGAACGCCGTCTGCCATATTCAGCACACGCTCTACCTCACCTCCGAAGTCGCTATGGCCCGGAGTGTCAATGATATTGATTTTTACGCCTTTATATTCTACTGCTACATTCTTTGCCAGAATGGTGATACCTCTTTCTCTCTCGAGGTCGTTGTTGTCGAGGATGAGCTCTCCCAGCTTCTCCTGCTCTCGCTGCTGCTTAGCCTGATAGATCATTCTGTCGACGATGGTTGTTTTTCCATGGTCAACGTGTGCAATGATTGCGATATTTCTAATGTCCTGCATATATGTTTATTTATAATAATCGTACAAAATTACGGAAAAATATCTTATCAGTATAAAGTTTTTTATTTATTTTTGCAGCACTTTTAATACATATATACGATGAAACAGGATATGATTGTTATTCTAGATCTTGGAAGCCACGAGAACACAGTGGTAGCAAGAGCTATCCGTGCTTTGGGAGTTTATAGCGAAATCTACCCACACGACATTAAAGTTGAGGAGCTTAAGGCTCTTCCAAACGTTAAAGGTATCATCATCAACGGCGGTCCGAACAATGTAATTGACGGAGTTGCTATCGATGTTTGCCCAGAGATTTATCAGGCAGGATATCCTGTGATTGCAGCGGGCCACGACAAGGCTCTTTGCGATGTGAAACTTCCACAGTTCAACAATGATGAAGAGGCTGTGAAAGAGGCACTTAAATCATTCGTATTTGACACTTGCAAGGCTGAGACAAACTGGAACATGAAGAACTTCGTGGCAGACCAGGTGGAGCTTATCCGCAAGCAGGTAGGCGACCGCAAGGTGCTTCTTGCTCTTTCTGGCGGAGTTGACAGCTCTGTAGTTGCTGCCCTTCTTCTTAAGGCAATCGGCGAGAACCTTGTTTGCGTTCATGTAAACCACGGACTAATGCGTAAGGGCGAGTCTGAGAACGTAGTAGAGGTGTTCAGAAATCAGCTTTGTGCAAATCTTGTATATGTTGACGCTACAGACCGTTTCCTTGGTCTTCTTGAGGGCGTTGCAGATCCTGAGCAGAAAAGAAAGATTATCGGTGGAGAGTTCATCCGCGTATTCGAGGAGGAGGCACGCAAACTTGATGGAATAGACTTCCTAGGTCAGGGTACTATCTATCCAGATATCGTTGAGAGCGGTACCAAGACTGCAAAATGTGTGAAATCACACCACAATGTTGGTGGTCTTCCTGAGGATATGCAGTTTGAACTTGTTGAGCCAATCAAGCAGCTTTTCAAGGACGAGGTTCGTGCTTGTGGTCTTGAGCTTGGTCTTCCTTACGAGATGGTATATCGTCAGCCGTTCCCAGGTCCAGGTCTTGGTGTTCGTTGTCTTGGAGCAATTACACGCGACCGTCTTGAGGCTCTTCGTGAGTCAGATGCAATCCTTCGTGATGAGTTTGCAAAGGCTGGTCTTAACAAGACAGTATGGCAGTATTTCACAGTTGTTCCTGACTTTAAGTCTGTAGGAGTTCGTGACAATGCCCGTTCATACGACTGGCCAGTTATCATCCGCGCTGTCAACACTGTCGACGCTATGACTGCTACAATCGAGCAGATTGAGTGGCCTATCCTAATGAAGATCACAGACCGCATTCTTGCTGAGGTTCCTCAGGTAAACCGAGTTTGCTACGATCTTTCACCGAAGCCAAGCGCAACTATCGAGTGGGAGTAACCCTAAGATAAACATAAAAAGAAGACGTCGACTGACAAGTCGGCGTCTTCTTTTTATTATCTTATGAACAACTAAGCAAGCTGGATTCCCTGAGCTTCAAGTTCCTTCAGCGTCGTGTGGTGGTTGTCCTGGTCTACCCATGCAAGACAGTCTTTGAGGACTGATACCTTGAAACCGGCTTTTGCAAGGTCCTGGCAGGTCTCACGTACGCAGAACTCAGTCGCAATGCCACAAACATAGACGTTCTGAACATCAAGGAGTTCAAGGACCTCAGATAGAGATTGTCCTGCCTGATTGACTCCTTCAAAACCAGAGTACTGCTCCCTGTTCTTGTCGCATCCCTTGTCGAAAGTCAGCTCCTCTGTCGCGTACGGAGCAAGGTCCTCATGAATCTCACCTCCCTTGGTTCCGGCAACACAATGAGATGGCCATGTGCCTCCTTGATCTGCAAACGAAGAATGGTCTGCAGGATGGTGGTCGCGAATGAAGGCGATAGGGAACTGCCCGAGGATCTCGGTATCATCCGATGTGCTGCCTCCAGTGTGCTTTTCGATGAATTTAAGAGTCTGGGCAACTGCCTTATCTGCATTGGCGCAAGCGAGGCTGCCGTCAATGAAGTCGTAGAGCATGTCTACTACAACAAGTGCTGAATCTTTCATATGGATTATCCTTTGAATGCTTTAATTTCCTGAACAAGTTTATTCAAAATGCTCATCTTCAGATTGTAGAGCGAGTCTGAGATATCCACCTTATAGTAATGAGGGTTGATAAGACGTCTCTCACTCGGACTGAAGTGTGCAAGGTTTGAATTATAGTACTCCTTCTTCTCAAGCAGGCTGTAACGTGTGTCGCATCTCTTTCCGTTCTCCATTGCAAGAGTCTGAAGAGGCTTGGCTGTGTACTCTCCTGGAAGGAAGGTCTTAGTCTTGTAGCGGTCGTACTCATCGCATACAGTGAACTCTTCTCCTGCTTCAATCTTCTGGCTGAGCTCATCTCCTCTCAGACAGGTTACGTCAACCTTGAAGATGTCTCCCTTGGCAGGATCAAGTTTGGTGATACGATATGTTATCTGGAAACCAGGATTGATGAGCTTGATCTTGTCTTCTGAGCGTTTGAGAACTGCCTCTCCTCCGATTTCCACAAGTTTGTATACATTTCCGAAACAAGGGTTTGCCTTGCTTGTGGCGATGGCATCACCCACTCCGTATGAGTCAATGCATGCTCCCTGACGCTCAAGGTCTGTGATGAGATACTCGTCCAAAGAGTTGGTAGCGAAGATCTTACAGTTCTTGAATCCATTGGCATCAAGAATCTCACGTACCTCGATTGAAAGGTAGGCAAGGTCACCGCTGTCGAGGCGCACTCCGTAGCTAGGTGTGTAAGTGTCGTCCACTCCGTTCTCGCGGAAGGCGCGCATAGCGTTTAGTACGCCGCACTTGAGTGTGTCGTATGTGTCTATGAGCAGGATGAGCGGTTCACCCTTATGAGTCTTGATGTAATCGCTGAATGCGTGGAACTCTCCCTCCACTGAGCAGCCGTATGATGTCACGTAGCTGTGTGCCATTGTTCCTGTTGAACCGTAGTCGAACATCGCTCCTGTCATGATGTTGGATGTGGCGCTGCAGCCTGCGATGACTGCTGCCTTCGCTCCGTAGACTGCTGCCCACGGACCATGGGCGCGGCGTGATCCGAATTCGCTTACCGGCTTGTTGGTGGCCCTGCAGACACGTGATGCCTTTGTTGCCACTGCCATCTGATGGTTCATTATGCATAGCATCGGAGTCTCGAGCACCTGTGCTTCGATGAGCGGGCCTTCGATGATGATGATTGGCTGATTTGGGAAGACGATTTCACCTTCGCGCATGGCGTAGATGTTGCCGGTGAACTTCATGGCGCTGAGGTAGCCTCTGAAGTCTTTGTACTCCTCTCCTGGGAGGAACTTCTCAAAGAAGGCAGGGTCCATGTTGCCAAGGTTCTCCACCATCTCGAGGGCCTCGTCTACTCCGCTGACTACCGCCCAGTTGTTGTTTTCAGGTGCCTTTCTGTAGAAAAGGTTGAAGATTGCTTTTGTGTCTTTATGGCCGCAGTCATAGAAGCTCTTTCCCATTGTGTACTGGTACTTGTCCGAACAATATGCAGTGTTGAACATTTCGATATATTTTTATGTTTTATTGTCTAAATGTGGTGAACGACTAACAAAGTTAGTTTTTTTTGCAAAACAATTTACTAAATTCGCCTTATAATTGAACCTTTACGAAAAATGTTACAGCAATTAGAGGAACTTTTTAAGAATCACGTGGGAAAAGCGCCAGAAAAAGTGGAGGAACTCTCTTCTTCAGGCAGCAACAGAAGATATTTCAGACTTTCAGCCAATGATTTTTCATTGGTGGGAGTCATCGGAACAAATAAGGATGAGAACAAGGCATTCTGCAAGATAGACGAGCATTTCCTTGCTAAAGGGATCAATGTTCCAAGAGTCGTTGCAATTTCGGAGGACTATATGACCTATCTTCAGGAGGACCTTGGCAATGATATTCTTTATAAACTTCTCGAGAACGGAAGAATGAGCGGGGAGTACTCGTCATACGAGAAGCAGATGCTCATCAAGACCATCGAGATGCTGCCTAAGATCCAGTTTGCAGGAGCAGACGGACTTGACTTCGACAACTGCTACCCTCAGCCGGCCTTCAACAGAAGACTCGTGATGTTTGACCTGAACTACTTCAAGTACTGCTTCCTTAAGGCGAGCGGTCTTGACTTCAATGAGGTGAAACTTCAGGAGGACTTTGAGAAACTGGCGGACGAGCTGGTGAAGGATGAGGGCAATACATTCATGTATAGAGACTTCCAGTCAAGAAACGTGATGCGCTACGATGATGAGCCATACTTTATTGATTTCCAGGGAGGTATGAAAGGACCTATCTATTATGATGTGGCTTCATTCATCTGGCAGGCAAGGTCGCGCTATCCGGAGGAACTTAAGATGGAACTTGTGGACAAGTACATCAAGGCCTTGGGCGCATATATGGAGGTGGACAAGGACGAGTTCATGTCAAGGCTCAGACTCTTTGTGCTTTTCAGATCCATGCAGGTTCTTGGAGCCTACGGATTCAGAGGCTATTTCGAGAAGAAACCTCATTTCCTTCAGAGCGTCCCATTCGCAATGGAAAACCTCAGAAGACTTCTTGTGGAGCCATTTGAAGAGTATCCATACTTGAGCGAGACCTTGAAGAAACTTGCCAATATGAGACAGTTCTACGATATCGTAAAGGACGACAGACTCTCAGTGAAGATTTACAGTTTCTCATATAAGAAGGGTATCCCTGCAGACAACTCAGGAAACGGAGGAGGCTATGTCTTCGACTGCCGCTCGATAAACAACCCTGGAAAGTACGAGCACTACAAGAAATTTACAGGAATGGATCCTGAGGTCATCAAGTTCTTCGAGGAGGATGGCGAGATCTTTGAATTCCTTGACCATGTCTACGGAATCGTCGACCACCACGTCAAGCGCTTCATTGAGAGAAAGTTCACAAACATGATGGTGAGCTTCGGATGTACAGGAGGCCAGCACAGGTCTGTGTACTCAGCTGAGCAGCTAGGTGCTTATCTTTCAAAAAAATATGATATCAAGGTAACTATCATACACCGAGAGCAGAACATCGAAAAGGTACTATAATTTGTCACTGGTAAACTTGAATTATTATGAAGGTAACAGAACAACCGTCAAGATACTCAAGTCTTGACACAATGTCGACTCTAGAACTACTGGAAAACATCAACAGGGAGGATAGGACTGTTCCGGAAATTGTCGGAGAGTGTATCCCTGCAATTGAAAAAGTGGTCGAGGGAATTGTGGAGAGAATGAAAAGGGGCGGACGCCTCTTCTACCTGGGCGCAGGCACAAGCGGAAGGCTGGGCATCCTTGACGCATCGGAAATACCTCCAACCTACGGAGCACCCTTCGACCTCATCATCGGCCTTATCGCCGGCGGAGACACGGCAATCCGCAAGGCGGTGGAGAACGCTGAGGACGATTGGGAAGGCGGATGGCGCGACATGCAGCCCTACGGCGTAAATTCAAACGACGTGGTCATCGGCATCGCAGCCAGCGGCAGCACTCCATACGTCATCGGAGCAGTAAGGGAAGCAAAAAAACACGGAATTCTTACAGCCTGCATCACCTGCAACCCGGGAGCGGACGTGGCAAAAGAAGTGGATATCCCTATCGTGGCAGTCGTGGGACCTGAGTTTGTCACCGGCAGCACAAGAATGAAGTCCGGTACAGCTCAGAAGTTGATACTCAACATGATATCTACAACAACAATGATCAGGATGGGACATGTGAAGGGCAATAAGATGGTGGATATGCAGCTGACAAACGCCAAACTTGTCGACAGAGGTACCAGAATGATTCTTGATGAAACAGACATAACTGATGCCGAATATGCTAAGTCACTCCTGCTGGAGTTCGGCTCAGTAAGAAATGCAGTGGAATATTATAATTCTAAGAAATAATAATGAAGGCGATGATATTTGCGGCAGGTCTGGGAACCAGGCTTAAGCCTATTACAGACACAATGCCGAAGGCTCTTGTGCCGATTTGCGAAAAACCCCTCTTGGGACATGTACTTGACAAACTCAAGGCAGCAGGCATTGACGACATGACAGTCAATGTCCATCACTTCGCAGAGCAGATCGTCGCCTACCTCGAAAACAACAGCGAAGCCTATCCGGGAGTGAAGGTCTCTGACGAGACCGGCATGCTTCTGGAAACAGGTGGAGCAATCCGTCACGCAAAACCACTTCTCAAGGCAAAGGGCGAAAACAAGGACAAAAGGTTCATCGTCCACAACGTGGACATCATCTCAAACCTCGACCTTCAGTGGTTCGAACAACAGTGGAAGGAAGGAGCGTTAGCCAACCTTCTCGTAAGCGAGCGCACAACATCTCGCTACTTCCTCTTCAATCAGGAGAACAGGCTCGTCGGATGGACAAACGTATCGACAGGAGAAGTCTTATCCTCGGATCCGGAATTGGATGTTGACAGCTGTAAAAAGTTGGCATTCAGTGGAATCCATATGATTTCAGATGAAATCTTTGATGCTATGAATGATGTGGATGAGGCTCCTGTCTTCTATCCTTTATGGAAGTGGTATAAGAACGACGAGGGGAAATTAGCCGGTCCGGTAATGACTGGAGGCGATCCTCTTGGAGAACGCTTCTCTATTGTTGATTTCTATCTAAGAGTGTCGGATGAATATCCTATCTATGGGGTGCAGGCAAAAGAATTGCGCCTGATAGATGTCGGAAAGTTTGACACTCTATCAGACGCAGAAAATCTCTGTCGTGAACTGATGAAATAATTATTTCTTCTTTGTCACAGGTGTTTTAGCTGCCTTCTTTACAGCTTCGAACAACTCGATCTCATTTCCAGGGATGTAAGAGGTGTGTGAGTAAACCACCTTGCCGTTGCCGTCAAGCACGAATACGTGAGGGACGACAGATACGTTCATTGCTCTCATGAAGTCCTGATTCTTGTCGAATAGAAGAACGAAATCCTCGCTCCATCCGTGACCCTCAGCCAGTGAGCGAGCCTTTGACAATAGTCTGTTGTCGTCAGTTGATACTGCAACAACCTGGAACTTCACCTCTTCTGCCCAGTCTGGATAAGCTTCGTATACTGCATCGAGCTCTCTGATGCATGGTTTACATGATGTAGACCAGAATGAAACGATTGATGGAACTCCTGCCTTAAGGAGAGTGGTTGTTGTGTATGGCTCTCCAGCTGCGTTTTCAACTTTTACTGAAGGAAGCTGAGCGAATGCTGAAAGTGAAAATACAAGCATTGCTGCAATTAAAAGCGCTTTTTTCATATTATAATTGTTCTTTGATTTGTCTGTTTTGTGGCAAAGATAGCAAAAATCTTATAACAGAAGAAGGATGGCAAAAATGTAAAGCATGAAGCCTTGGAATTTAGTGCTGGTGGCAGATCTGTGTCGGATAAGTCTTTCCACTTCGTCATCAAGGTTGATGTTCTTAAGTCCCTCTTCGCTCGGGCGTGTCTGAAATGCCCATTTCTCAATTATTGTGCCATCGTGTAGGTATGTTGCTCCTCCATTAGATCGGTTGAGTGTTATAAGAGTCTTGTAATCAGAGTAATATGTGTATTCTGTAAGGATTTGGGCTGTCTCTGGTTCAAGGGTAGAATATAGCTTCTGTGCCCCTTCATGAGTCTGAGCAACGAGAAGAAGAGGGGTGAAGTCTGCATTCTGTGAGTGAGATAGGAAGTCCGCAATCTCATTCCATTTCTTTTGCTTCACCTTGTCAAAATCGTATACCGAGATTACCATAGCAGGACCAGCTGCAGCCATCTGGTCGCAGTAAGTTTCTGAAGTGTCTCTGAAGGACAGGATAGGAGCCGCCTTTACAGGATTCAGGGATATTGTCTTTGTTTCAACGAAGGTCCATGTCGAGTCAGGCAGATTGTCGAGGGTGAACTCTTCCATCTTAGACCCTTTTTCATACACGAAGATGATTTCGATATTTTCCTGGTCTTCTGCCTCTTCTTCAACAACCTTTCTTTGCCATGCATCCTCTCCTGCCGCCGTTGTTGTTCCTGCTTTGAAGTCAGTGAAGTCCATCGCAGGAATGTAGGCGATGGAATAAGCCGCAAAGGCAAGAATGGATAGGGTTGTGATGGCTGCGGAAACGTATTTTATCTTTTTAGGCTTTCCTAAATGGCGTAGCGGTACGTAGTTGATGCAGCAGAGGGCAAGAATTATGAGATTCTTGATAAGGGACTGCCAATGTGTCAAGTGGATGGCCTCTCCGAAACAACCGCAATCCATTACTGGGTTGAAGATTACAAGGATTGCTGTTATGATAGTGAAGAATGATATCAGAGAGAGTGTGATGATTCCCGTTATTCTTCTGAAGACTCCAGATACAAGCATAACTCCTGTCAAGGTTTCAAGAAGGGCAAGGGCTACAGCCATCGGCATGGCAGCCCCGCTTAGAAAACCGATGTGGAGGAAGTTCAGGTACTCCTTGATGATGAGGCTGGTGCCTACAGGGTCTATTACCTTGAGGATTCCGCTCAGCAGGAATACTATTCCTGTGAGCCATCCGCATAGGCGTCTTAGTCTGAATGTAATATACATTAGCTTGATCTTTAACCGATTACCTTGTCTACTTCTGCGCTGATCTTAGCGAAGATAGCATCTGGACTGAGCATGTTTCCGTTCTCGTCAGAACAGTCGATTCTTGTGAACTTAGGGTCAAGTTCACACTGTCTGCGATAGTGGTCACGCACCTTGATCTGGAACTGGATGTCCGCTTCGTGGATGTCCTGACCTCCCTCAAGATAGTCCCTGTCGTCTCCCTGACGGGCAGATGCAAGCTTTGACTCTACGAATGAAATAGGGACATCAAGGAAGATGTTGAGGTCTGGAACAGGGAGTTCAAAGTTATTGTACTCTGTCTCGAAGATCCATTGTCTTAGATCTTCGGCCTCTTTTGCATCCTCAAGTTTTGCGCACTGGTAGGCGATGTTGGAGTATACATATCTGTCTAGAAGAACCGGCACTCCGTTAGCAAGAGTCTGCTTCATTTCAGGCACTGCTCCGTGTCTGTCTTCAGCAAAAAGAAGGGCAACAAGCTGTGGGTGGACAGCGTTGTTGGCTCCGAAATCTCCTCTTAGAAAACGGCTTATGAGATTGCCGTATACAGGGGCGTCATATCTTGGGAAATGTATGTATTCAAGAGTTCCGAACTTCTCTTCGAGATATTTTCTAAGTCTTTTTACCTGTGTGGATTTACCGGCTCCATCAAGACCTTCTAAAACTATGAGCATTTTATCTTTATGTTTAAGGATAATCGGGAAAATTCCCGTATATTTGTATCCAGAAAATGCATTTCCAGACTCATTTTACAAATATATGAATTTTGCTCGTAACAGGGACATCAAGATAATGGGAATTGTCAATATTACTGACGATTCGTTTTATTGCGGCAGCCGTTTCCTTTCTGATGATGGCCGTGCAGACCTGAGGGCGATCAGGTCGCAGGTGGCTGCGATGATTGAGGATGGGGCGGATATTATCGATCTTGGTGCGTGCTCGTCGCGTCCATATTCCGATCCTGTGGATGAGCAGATTGAATGGGAGCGTCTTTGCCCTGTGCTGAAGATGATGGTGAGGGAGTTTCCGGAGACTACGGTGTCGGTGGATACTTTTCGTGCTGAGGTTGCCCGTCGTGCTGCTGATGTGCTTTGCGGAGGGAGTCTGGCGAAGATGCCGATGATCGTGAATGATATTTCTGCGGGAGAGGATGATGAGGCTATGCTGCCTCTTGTGGGAAGATTGGGACTTCCATATATCGCGATGCATAAGCGTGGAAGTCAGACTGTCATGCAGGAAAACTGCGACTATCCGGATGGGGTTGCAGCAGAGGTCTTGAGGTATTTTAAGGACTTTTCTCTTAAGGCAAAGGAGTCTGGAATCGAGAATTGGATTCTGGACCCCGGTTTTGGTTTTGCAAAAACTTTGGACCAGAACTATGAACTTTTGAGAGAAATGGATAAATTGCAGTCATTATCCAAGGAGATTTTGGTGGGTGTTTCGCGTAAAAGTATGATATATAAGCTTTTAGATCTTGCCCCAGAGGATTCTTTGGCTCCGACTCAGGTTGTGCATCTTGCTGCCTTGCAGAAGGGTGCATCGATTTTGAGGGTGCATGATGTTGCAGAGGCTGCACAAACTGTAAAAATTTATAAGAAACTATAATAGAATTATGAGCAATTTTTCACTTTCAGCAGTATCTCCTATCGACGGAAGATACGCTCGTCAGACAGAGCCGCTAAGAGCATATTTCAGCGAGTGGGCTTTGATCCGTTACCGTGTAAGAGTTGAGATCGAGTATTTTATCGCTCTTTGCGAGATTCCTCTTCCTCAGCTTGCAGATTTTGATAAGTCCAAATATGAGGCCCTTCGTGATATCTACAGAAATATGACTCCTGAGGATGCTCAGAAAGTGAAGGATATTGAGAAGGTTACAAATCACGATGTGAAGGCTGTTGAGTATTACATCAAGGACCGTTTCAAGGAGCTTGACATTCTTCAGTGGGGTGAGTTCGTTCACTTCGGTCTTACTTCTCAGGATATCAACAATACTTCAGTTCCTCTTTCTATGAAGGAGGCTATCGAGGAGTCTTATATGCCGCTTTTCAACGAGGTGCTGGATACTTTGAAGGGAATGGCTCAGGAGTGGAAGGATATTCCTATGCTTGCAAAGACTCATGGTCAGCCGGCATCTCCTACAAGAGTAGGTAAGGAGTTCCAGGTGTATGTGGCTCGTCTTGAGGAGCAGATCCGCCAGTTCGGCCTTCTTACTTATCCTGCGAAGTTCGGTGGTGCAACTGGAAATATGAATGCTCATAAGGTGGCATATCCACAGATTGACTGGATTTCATTCGGAAATGAGTTCGTGGACTCACTAGGTCTTAAGAGATCTTTCCCTACAACTCAGATCGAGCACTATGACAACCTTGCTGCCATCTTTGACTGCATCCGTCGTGTGAATACTATTCTTATCGACCTGAGCCGTGATATCTGGACATATATCTCTATGGAGTACTTCCGCCAGAAGGTCAAGGCTGGTGAGGTGGGATCTTCTGCAATGCCTCACAAGGTGAACCCTATCGACTTTGAGAATGCTGAGGGTAACCTAGGTATCGCTAACGCAGTCTTCACTCACTTGTCAATGAAACTTCCTATCTCTAGACTTCAGAGAGACCTTACTGACTCTACTGTTCTCAGAAATGTAGGAGTTCCTTTGGCACACGGTATGATTGCCCTCAACTCATTGAAGAAGGGTCTTGGCAAGCTTATCCTTAACGAGGAGGCTATTGCTGCTGACCTTGAGCGTAACTGGGCTGTTGTGGCTGAGGCTATCCAGACAATTCTTCGTCGCGAGAACTATCCTAACCCATACGAGACTCTTAAGGCTCTTACACGTACAGGTGCTGGAATCAACCCTGAGGTTATAGCTGAGTTCATCGAGACCTTGAATGTGTCTGAGGAGGTGAAGGACGAGCTGAGAGTCATCACTCCATCTACTTACACAGGATTCTAATATTTAATTTTAATAGATAACATTATGAATTTCAAAGGTATTCTAAGCTTTGGACTTGCATTCTGCTTGGCAGGTTCAGCAGTGTCTTGTGGCCCAAAACACAACACACTTACTAAGGCAGAGATTCAGGATGGCTGGCAGCTTCTCTTCGACGGAGAGACTCTTGACGGCTGGAAGGATTATAACGGCGACAGCCTTACAGTTCCATGGCATGTAGTTGACGGCTGCATCCAGGCTAAGGGCGAGGGCGCAGACGAGACAGGATACATCGTTACTGTAAAAGAGTACGAGAACTTCATCCTTTCTTGGGATTGGAAACTTTCAAAGGGAGGAAACAGCGGTATGCTTTACCACGTTGTTGAGAACCCTAAATTCCCGGTTCCATACGTAACAGGTCCTGAGTATCAGCTACTTGACGTTCCTAACTTCGAGGGCGAGCTTGAGGAGTGGCAGAAACTTGGCGTAGACTACGCTATGCACCTTCCTGACAAGTCAAAGATGAAGGTCAATCCTTACGGTGAGTGGAACAACTCTATGATCGTATTTGACAACGGTCATGTTGAGCACTGGCTAAATGGTGAGAAGATTCTTGAGTTCGAGGCTTGGACTGAGGACTGGTTCGCTAAGAAGAACAGCGGCAAGTGGGCTAACGCTCCTGAGTATGGTCTTGCCAAGTCAGGTGTGATCTGTCTTCAGGATCATGGCTACCCTGCATCTTTCAGAAACATCAAGATCAAGGAGCTTCCTAGAAAGGCTGGCCAGGAGGTTAACCTGTTCAATGGTAAGGACCTTACAGGTTGGGAAGCTTACGGTACTGAGAAGTGGTACGTTAAGGATGGTCTTCTTATCTGCGAGAGCGGTCCAGACAAAGGATATGGCTACCTTGCTACAAGAGACTACTACAACGACTACGACCTAAGCGTAGAGTTCAAGCAGGAGAACGATGGTAATAGCGGTGTGTTCATCCGTTCATGGGTTCAGCCAGTTGCCAGAGTTAACGGTTGGCAGGTTGAGGTTGCGCCTCCAGGATGCGATACAGGTGGAATTTATGAGTCATACGGAAGAGGTTGGTTGATCCAGATCCCTGAGGAGAAGGAGAACATCCTTAAGTATGGTGAGTGGAATACACTTCGTATCAAGGTTCAGGGCGACAACGTTCAGACTTGGTTGAACGGTCAGCAGATGATCGACTTCACTGACGCTAAGATTGGTAAAGGTAAGGGCCGTATCGCTCTTCAGATCCACGATGGTGGTGGAATCAAGGTTTGCTGGAAGAATCTTAAGCTTACTACTCTATAAGAGTTATCCCCGGTCAATGCGATCGGGGATTTTTTTGTAGAAAACGTCAAGAAAACAACAGTATCTGTTAAAAGATTTGCAGGAAAAATCAAAACAGGTTAAAACACTTTTGATGGCTCATGACTCTGAGATATTTTTGTTCAAAAACTTAAAAATCAACAGAGTATGAAGACCATCAACACAATTCTCATCTTTCTGTGCCTTATCTTGGCATCATCCTGCGACATCTTTAACCTTAGTGCGGAAGGGGAACTTCGAATCCACTACAGCGACGACTTCAATAAACAATACACCGCCCTGACCGAGGAATATCTCGACTCCGAAACAAAGGCGGTAGGGGAGACTATCCCACATCCGAACGACTTCATTCTTGAAATTACCGACCCAAAGGGAAATGAAGTCTATTCAGGCAAGTTCGGAGCATGCCCTGAGTCTGTCTTTGTCAAGGCCGGCTCTTATAATATATCTGTCAGGTCTTGTGACTTTGAGGCTCCTGCCTTTGCAAAACCGCAGTTCGGCGATGAACAATGCGTGGTTGTTTCAAGTGGGGGAGTGTCTGAGGTTAAACTGAACTGTACCCAGCTGAACAGTGGTGTGAGACTTTCTATTGATAAGGATTTTCTGACTGAGTATCCGGAAGGAGTCTTCTTTGTGAAAAATGCAGATTCCAAACTTATGTATAGCTATTCGGAGAAGAGAATTGCATATTTTAGTCCTGGAAGTATCTCTGTTATTCTTAGCAATGAATCCAAAGAGTCTGTGCTTCTGACACGTAATCTTAAGAAGCAGGAAGTCTTGAATCTTCGAATAAATGTACTTCCAAAAAGCAGTGGTACTTCTGGGGAATTATCAGTAGCTCTGGATACTTCAAGAGTCTGGTTAGAGGAGAGTTACACTATTGGGGACGGTTCTTCTTCCGGAGGGGGGAATAACGGGAATCAACCTCAGTCGGCAATGAGTGTTGCCAAGGCAAAGGAAAATATCGGAAGTGAGGATGTTTGGGTATTTGGCTATATTGTTGGAGGAGATATGACCTCAGGAGCAAATGGTATTTCCTTTGAGGTTCCGTTCTCATCAGCAACAAATATTGCTATTGCTGACAGAAGTTCTGTGAAGGATAAGAATTATTGCCTTTCTGTTCAGCTTTCCTCGGGAGACCTCAGGGATGCTCTCAATCTTAAGGAGAATCCTGAGAATCTTGGAAAGATGGTCTATCTTAAGGGAAATATAGTTGAGGCATATTATGGTATTCCCGGAATCAAGAGCATTTCTGAGTATATTCTGGAATAAAAAATGCGAGACAGTGCCATCACTGGTACTGCCCCGCCACTTAACCTAAACTTAAACTATGAAAAACTTCAATAGCAAAGATATGTAAATTTTATTAATTTGCAATACCTACCTTACGAATTTTTGCATATTTAAGCAGTAATATCTTTTCACCATGTTCGTCAAAGGTGATTTTTGCTTTCAAATCAGAAGCAGAACCGGAGATTTCGTTAATTTTTCCAAATCCGAATCTGTTGTGCTCAACTCTGTCTCCAGCTCTTAGTTCCATGATTGGGGTTGCCTCGAATTCGCTGTCCGGAACTCTCTTTGGAACTGGTCTTGTCGGGCGCATTGGCGTTGAGGTCTGTGGTGCTGCAGCGGGCCTCCTTTCTGTGATGACGGTTCCACTTCTGCCATAACTGTTTCCTGAATTCCAACCACCCTCTTTTCTATATCCTCCGGAATAACCTGAGTCTCTACCGAATCCGGAGAAACTGCTCTCCCTGCTGCTTTCTTTGCTGAAGCGTGAAATAGGGTTGAGGATGTATTTAGGGTCGATCTCTGTAATGAAGCGACTTGGGGAGTTTGACTCATGCTTTCCGTTTCGCATTCTTGTCTGGGCAAAACTGAACTGCACTGCCTTCTTTGCTCTTGTCATCGCTACATAGAAGAGTCGTCTTTCTTCTTCGATTTCAGTCTCTGTGGTTGAGAATCCTCCAGATGGGAAGAGGTTTTCCTCCATTCCTGCAACAAAGACGTATGGGTACTCAAGTCCTTTTGATGAGTGGACTGTCATCATTGTGATCTTGTTGCTCGCGTTTTCGTCATCCTCGTGGTCTACAGCGCTGAGAAGGGATACGTTTTCAAGGTAGTCGCTAAGACTTACAGTAGGGAAGTCCGACTCAGACATCTCTGCTCCTTCTTCAATCTGGCCTTCTGCCTGCAGGTCTTCAAAGTACTCGCTGTTCCTTTCTTCAATGTATGCTTTGACACTGTTAAGAAGCTCCTCCACGTTGGCTGTACGAGACTGGCCCTCTATACTTGTGTCGCTTTTGTACATCATGTAAAGTCCTGATTCAGTAGCAATTGATACTGCTGCAGAATGTGCGTCCCTCTGTAGGGAAGCCTGGTTGGACTTGAACATCATTTCGCAGAAGGAACGTATCTTTCCCACTGCCGCGGCCTTGAGTCCGTACTGGTCGAGGTCATCTCTTAGGGCGGCTTCGAAAAGTGAAGTGCTGTTGGCCTTGGCTGCTTCTGTCAAGGCGTTGAGAGAGGTGTCACCGATGCCTCTTGCCGGCTTGTTGACCACTCTCTTGAATGACTCGTCATCTCTTAGGTTTACTGTGAGCTTTAGGTAGGCCATGATGTCCTTGACCTCGGCTCTTTCGTAGAATGAGTTGCCGGAGTATATTACGTATGGAAGGTTTCTTTTTCTTAGAGCCTCCTCAAGTGCACGTGATTGTGCGTTTGTTCTGTATAGGATGGCAAAGTCCTGGTACTGAGCGCTTTCTCTCTGGATGCGGGAGGTGATGGCTGAGGCGATGAGAATGGCCTCTTCCTGCTCTGTGTAGGCCTGGATAAGACGGATCTTCTCTCCTTCTTCTCCTGCTGAGTAGCACTTTTTCGGTATGCGCGCACTGTTCTTTGCGATGAGCGAGTTTGCCGCGTCTACGATGGTCTGTGTGGAGCGGTAGTTCTGCTCAAGGCGGAAGGTGTGGTTGTCCGGATAGTCCTTCTGGAAGTTGAGGATGTTCTCGATCTTTGCTCCGCGGAAGGCGTAGATGGACTGTGAGTCATCTCCTACTACGCAGATGTTCCTGTGGTGCATTGCGAGGCGACGGAGGATGTAGTACTGGGAGATGTTTGTGTCCTGGTACTCGTCCACCATGATGTAGTCGAAGCGTCCGCAGATAGCTTCGCAGGCTTCCTTGTTGTCGCGAAGGAGGATGTTCATGTTAAGCAGGATGTCGTCGAAGTCCATGACTCCGTTCTGCCTGCATTTCTGTGCGTATAGGGCATAGATATCACCGATGCGCGGCTTTTTCGCTGCGGCATCGTTTTCCATGACTTTCGGATTGTTCCTATATGCTTCTGCTGTTACCAGATTGTTCTTGGCCATCGAGATTCTGGACAGGACGTCCTTTGGCTTGTAGACCTTTTCGTCGAGCTGAAGCTCTTTGAGACAGGTCTTGATGGCACTTGTCGAATCTGATGTGTCGTAGATTGTGAAGCTTTCAGGGTAGCCGAGGGAAGAGGCGTATTCTCTCAAAAAGCGGATGAACACTGAGTGGAATGTGCCCATGTAAAGCTTTCTTGCCCTTCTCTGGCCTACGATGTTAGAAATTCTTTCCTTCATTTCTGAGGCTGCCTTCTTGGTGAAGGTCAACGACAGTATTCTCTCAGGCTCGCATCCTTTTTCAAGGATGTAAGCGATTCTGCTGGTCAGTACTCTCGTTTTTCCTGACCCCGCCCCCGCTACAATAAGTACCGGTCCGTCAACACAGCTGACAGCAGCTTTTTGCTCGCTGTTCAATCCCTCTAAAATAGCACTTAGATTGTTCTCCATAATGACGCAAAATTACGATATTTTTCGTATATTCGCGGCGTTTTAAGCAAAAACCTAAAATCTTTTAGAAAATACTCAAAACAATTACTATAATGTCAAACAACATCGAATTGAAAAAAGGCTTGAACATCCCTATCGAGGGTGTTGCAGCCAAGCAGGTCAAGAAGGTGGTTTCAGCTGACGTTGTGGCACTTAAACCTACTGATTTCAGAGGATTGGTTCCTAAACTATTGGTAAGAGAGGGTGACAAGGTTCTAGCAGGAAGCCCTGTATTGGCAGACAAGGAGTCGCCTGAGATTCTTTTCACTTCTCCAGTAAGCGGAGTTGTGACAGAGGTTGTCAGAGGCGAGAAAAGAAAGTTGCTTGAAGTCCGCATCAAGGCGGACACAACTCAGGAGTATGTTGATTTCGGAGTACAGAAGGTTGAGGATCTTAGCGCAGCTGAGGTTAAAGAACTTCTTCTCAAGAGTGGTCTTTGGACTGCACTTGTACAGCGTCCTTACGGAATCGTTGCTGATCCTGAGCTTCGTCCAAAGGCAATTTTCGTTTCGGCATTCAACACTGCGCCACTTGCGGCAGATGTAGACTTCGTTCTTGAGGGCGAGTTCGCAAATGTACAGGCAGGTGTCAATGCACTAGCTAAACTTACTGATGGAGGCGTTCACGTTTCATTCAACAGCCAGAACTACAGCAGTTCTCCACTTCACAAGCTTGAGAATGTCATCGTACACACTTTCAGTGGAAAACATCCGGCAGGTAACGTAGGTATCCAGATCCACCACATCAGCCCTATCAAGAAGGGTGAGACAGTATGGACTGTAAGCCCTGTACTGCTTGCTGCTATCGGAAAACTGTTCAACACAGGTAAACTTGACCTTTCTAGAAAAGTTGCTGTCACTGGTCCTGAGGCTAAGGGTGCTGCATACGTTGAGGCTCTTCCTGGAACAGCTGTCAAGGCTCTTTCTGATTTCTATACTTCAGAGAAGAAACTCCGTTTCATCAGCGGTGACGTGCTTACAGGTGCAAATGTAGGCGAGAATGGTTTCCTAGGTTTCTATGACAACCAGGTTACTATCATCGAGGAAGGTGACAAGTATGAGTTCTTCGGATGGGCTAAGCCACTAAGAAGCAGCCAGTTCAGTGCATCACGCACTTATTTCTCTTGGTTGACTCCAAACAAGAAGTACGGAATGGATACTAACCTTCATGGTGGTCCACGTGCATTCGTTATGTCTGATGTTTACGGTAAGGTGCTTCCTATGAACATCTTCCCGGTTTACCTTACTAAGGCTTGCCTTGAGGGTAATATCGACAAGATGGAGCAGTTGGGAATTTATGAGGTAATTGAGGAGGACTTCGCACTTTGCGAATACGTCTGCCCTTCAAAGATCGAAATCCAGTCTATCCTTTCTGAGGGTATCGCCCTCATGCTTAAGGAGATGGCATAAAGTATAGAGATTTATGAAAGGATTAAGAAATCTAGTAGATAAAATCAAGCCTACCTTCGAGGAAGGAGGTAAGCTGTCATTTCTCTATTCGACATTTGACGCATTCGAGTCTTTCCTTTTCGTACCTAATACAGTTACAAAGAAAGGTTCTCATGTGCGCGACTGTGTCGACCTTAAGAGAATTATGATCATCATGGTGCTTGCACTTGTGCCAGCTATGCTTTTCGGAGTATGGAACACAGGTTACCAGCACGATCTTGCCTTCGGTCTTGGCTGGGGCTTCTGGCAGATGATTGGATATGGACTTATCAAAGTCATTCCTCTCTATCTTGTATCTTATATCGTAGGACTTGCTATTGAGTTCGTTTCAGCTCAGATCCGCGGTCATGAGGTTAATGAGGGTTACCTTGTTTCAGGTATGATCATTCCTCTTATCGTTCCTGTGGATGTTCCACTTTGGATGCTTGCTATCGCTGTCGCTTTTGCAGTAATTATCGGTAAAGAGGTATTCGGTGGTACTGGTATGAACATCTGGAACCCGGCTCTTCTTGCTCGTGCATTCTTGTTCTTCTCTTACCCTAGCAAAATGTCAGGTGAGAATGTATGGACAGGTGGCGTATCAAGATTCCTTGACAAGGGTAACGCTTTCATGACTGAGGGTGCAACTAAGCTTGCTGACGCTTATTCGGGAGCGACTCCTCTTGCAAAGGTTTCAGAGGGTGTTGATGCTCTTCCATCAGTAATGGATATGATCGTAGGTAATATCAACGGTTGTGTGGGTGAGACTTCAGTTATCGCTATCCTTATCGGTGCTGCCTTGATCATCTTCACAGGTGTTGCAAGCTGGAAGATCATGGTTTCAACTGTTGCCGGTGGTCTTGTTGTAGGTGCTCTTGCACATGCATGTGGCGCTAGCGCAGTTCCTGCGTACTATCACATCCTTCTAGGCGGTTTCCTATTCGGTGCTGTGTTCATGGCTACTGACCCTGTTACTGCTGCTCAGACTGAGAAAGGTAAGTGGATCTATGGTTTCCTTATCGGTGCACTTGCAGTAGTTGTTCGCGTATGGAACCCTGGTTATCCAGAGGGAATGATGCTTGCCATCCTTCTTATGAATACATTTGCTCCACTTATCGACCACTATGTTGTTGAGGGTGCAATGAAGAAAAATGCTAAAAGAGCTTAATCGCAAAAATAAATAAAGGTATGAATACAAATAGTAATACATATACTGTAATTTACTCGACTGTCCTAGTAATGGTAGTCGCAGCGGTTCTGGCTTTCGCAGCAGAGTTCCTAAAGCCAGCACAGGAGACAAACGTTAAGCAGGAGGCTATCGGACAGATCATCAAGGCTGCATCTATCGAGGGCACTGACGTGCTTTCTACTTACAGTGAGCAGATCGAGAAGGCTATCCTTGTTAACGGAAACGGTGAGGTTGTTGGCGAACTTGCAACAGACCGCAACAATATCAAGGTTTATTCAACAACAGATCTTAAGAAGCAGACTAAGATCACTAATCCGGCAGAGCTTGAACTTCCTGTGTATGTCTTCAAGAACGGCATCACTGTAGTTCCTTGCTACGGTCCTGGTCTTTGGGGTCCTATCTGGGGTTATGTTGGCTTCGAGAAGGATCTTAACACTATCAGCAGAGCAGTGTTCGATCACAAGGGTGAAACTCCAGGTCTTGGTGACAAGATCACTAAGCCAGTATTCTACGAGCAGTTCCCTGGAAAGACTCTTGGTACAGACGGCGAGTACTTCAAGGTTATGAAGGCTGGTACAGCTTCAGCGAACAATGAGGTTGACGCTATCTCAGGAGCAACTATCACATCTCAGGCTATGGGTAAGACCCTTAACCAGTGGTTCGGCTTCTATGCTTCATATTTCAAAAACAATAAAGTGGAGGAATAGTTATGAGCGAAATCAATTATAAAGAAATCTTTTTGCAGCCAATTCTCAAGGGCAACCCGGTTTCTGTCCTTGTACTAGGTATCTGTTCTGCTCTTGCAGTTACAGTGCAGCTTAAGGGTGCTTGCATCATGGCTCTTTCTGTAATCGCGGTTACAGGACTTTCAAGCTTTGTTGTTTCACTTCTTAGAAACTCTATCCCTAACCGTATCCGTATCATCGTGCAGCTGGTTGTTGTTGCTATGATGGTAATCCTTGTAGACCAGGTTCTTAAGGCTTATGCATACAGTGTGAGCAAGACTCTTTCAGTTTATGTCGGTCTTATCATCACAAACTGTATCGTAATGGGTCGTATCGAGGCATTTGCTCTTGGTAATAAGCCTATTCCTTCGCTAGTAGACGGTCTTGCTAACGGTCTTGGTTATGGACTTATCCTTATCATTGTAGCATTCTTCCGTGAGCTTCTTGGTTCTGGTACTCTATTCGGACTTAGAATCATTCCTGAGTGCGTTTACAATGCAGGTTATATGAACAACGGTCTTATGATTCTCCCTCCAATGGCGCTTATCCTTCTAGGATGCTTCATCTGGGTTCAGAGATCATTCCAGAAAGATCTTCAGGAGAAATAACATCTAAACCGACGAGAATATGGAATATTTAAGCTTATTCGTAAAATCAATCTTTGTTGACAACATGATTTTCGCATACTTCCTTGGTATGTGTTCATATCTTGCTGTATCAAAGAACGTGAAGACAGCTACCGGTTTGGGTGCCGCTGTTATCTTTGTGCTTGTGGTTACACTTCCTATCAACTACCTTTTGAATGAGTATGTGCTTAAGGCTGGTGCTCTTTCTTGGATGGGCGAGCAGTATGCAAGTGTAGACCTTAGCTTCCTTAGCTTTATCGTGTTTATCGCAGTGATCGCAGCTATCGTGCAGATTGTAGAGATGGTTGTGGAGAAGTTCTCTCCAGCTCTTTACTCTCAGCTCGGTATCTTCCTTCCACTTATCGCAGTAAACTGTGCTATCCTTGGTGGTTCACTCTTCATGCAGGAGAAGGACTTCATCAACGTAGGTGAGCCTCTAGTTTACGCTCTTGGTTCAGGTATTGGCTGGTTCCTTGCTATTGTTGCTCTTGCAGCAATCCGCGAGAAGATGGCTTACTCACATGTACCTGCTCCACTTAAGGGACTCGGTATCACATTTATTACTGTAGGTCTAATGGGTATCGCATTCATGACCTTCATGGGTATTCAACTATAATATGGAGGAACAGAAATGAACGCATTAGTACTTACTATTCTTCTATCAGTATTGGCTATTGTAGCCCTTACTCTTATTTTGGTAGCCCTTCTTCTTTTCATCAAGACAAAACTTACTCCAGAGGGAAAAGTTAAGATTGATATCAATGATGGTAAGAAGGTTATCGAGGTAACTCCAGGTTCATCACTTCTTGGTACACTTTCAGAGGAGAAGATTTTCCTTTCTTCTGCTTGTGGTGGTAAAGGTAGCTGCGGACAGTGCAAATGCCGCGTACTTGAGGGTGGCGGAACTATCCTTCCTACTGAGGTCGGTTTCTTCAACAGAAAGCAGATTCAGAATGGTTGGAGACTTGGTTGCCAGGTTAAAGTTAAAGAGGATCTTAAGATTGAGATCGAGGAGTCAGCTCTTAGCGTCAAGAAGTGGGAGTGCGAGGTGGTTTCTAACCACAACGTAGCTACATTTATCAAGGAGTTTGTTGTTAAACTTCCTGAGGGTGAGCACCTTAACTTCCGTTCTGGTGGTTATATCCAGATCGACGTTCCTGCTATTACAGTTGACTACAAGGATATCGATGTTGATCCTGAGTATAGAGAGGATTGGGAGAAGATGGGTCTTTACGATCTTAAGATGGTTAACCCGACTGCTACAGTTCGTGCATACTCAATGGCTTGTTACCCAGCAGAGGGTGATATCATCAAGCTTAACGTACGTATCGCTACTCCTCCTATCGACAGAGAGACAAGAAAATTCCTTCCAGTTAACCCAGGTATCTGTTCTTCTTACATCTACTCTCTTAAGCCAGGTGACAAGATCACTATCTCAGGCCCTTACGGTGAGTTCTTCCTACCAGATGATACTCCACAGGATCAGGAACTTATCTTCGTTGGTGGTGGAGCAGGTATGGCACCTATGCGTAGCCACATCATGCATCTATTCCACACAGAGAAAACTCAGAGAAATGTACACTTCTTCTACGGTGCACGTAGCTTGAAGGAGGCATTCTACCTTGAGGATTACCATGCTATTGAGAAAGAGTTCCCTAACTTCAAGTTCCATCTCGCTCTTGACCGTCCAGATCCAGAGGCAGATGCAGCAGGAGTTCCTTACGTAGCAGGCTTCGTTCACAACGTAATGTATGAGACTTATCTTAAGGAGCATGAGGCACCAGAGGATTCTCTATACTTGATGTGTGGACCTCCTATGATGGTTGGCGCAGTAGTAAATCTACTTGACAGCCTTGGAGTTCAGCCAGAGAACATCCTTTATGATAACTTCGGAGCATAATCTGCTCCTTAGCAATAAAAAATGCCAGAAGCATATTCGCCTCTGGCATTTTTTATTTTATATCCCCTTCAGGATAAATGGTTTAATAGGTTAGGCCTTTGATTCGATCTTCTTTGAGAAGGTAACGAAGAAAAGAACAATGAGGCAGATGCACATTGCATAGAAAAGTCCCCACTGTAGCTTTCCTGGGAAGAGTTCATAAATGAAATCCTTTCCTTCAAATTTGTCAATTCTTGTAAGAATCAAGGACATTGTGTTGTTTACAAAGTGCATAAGCATTGTAAGCTTCAATGAGCCTGTCTTCAGATATACATAGCCGAATAAAGCACCAAGGAAGGTGGCTGGAATAGCCTGCCATAGATTTCCGTGGATAAGGCCGAAAATGACAGCAGAAATCCAGATAGCATAAACCGGCTTCATCTTTGTCATCAGACCTCGCATGATTATTCCTCTGCATAGCCACTCCTCGAAGAATGGAGCAAATATCGACACGCTTAAGAAAGCTACCCAAAGCGGACCCTTGAGCAATCTCTCCATCACAAGACGAATCTCATTTGAGACTTCTGGAAGCAGGGCAGTAAAAGGGTCCATCACCACCGCAGCGGCAATTGTAACGATAGAAACAACACAAGCAGCATAGAAACCGCCCATGCTGCCGAATTTACCATTATCAAGAGGCAAAGGCTGGTCGAAGAAGGAATTAGATCTGCTCTTCAGCGAGGCATAGATCATAGGAGGGACGAAGCCTATAGGGTAGGCAATGACAATGCTGTACTTCATCATTGTTTCTCCGTCTGCAAAAAGCGCAAGCAGACCGGCCACAAGGCCTCCTATCAATTGCCCCAACAGGAACAATAGCAGCAATACAACTATGCCCCTAGCGTCAGGGGCATAGTGTGAGTAATTATCGAACAGGTTGTAAGACCTGGTTTTTGTCTTCTTGAAAAAACTCATTCTTATTTCTTGTAAAGTGGAGTAGGGTAGATTCCTTTGTCAGCAAATTCCTGGAACTTAGCGACTACACCTGGACGGTCTTCTTTGAAAGTTACTCCGAACCAGTGTGAAGGAGTTGATACAAGTTCACACTTTGCAGTTCCCTCCTGGATCATTGTATCAATAGCGTAAGGGATGTAGAACTCAGCCTTAAGCTCGTTAACGTTCTTCTCAAGGAATTTAGTGAAGATTTCTGAACTTAGGTTGAAGTAGTCAGGAGTGAAGCCCCACATGTTCATAGAACAAAGGTTCTTGCCTGCAAGCTCAACTTTCTCTCCCTTGCTGTTGTCTCCGTATACCTTTCCGTCCTCAGCCTTAGCGATGTTGTGGTGCTCCTCTACATGAGTAAGGTGGTTCTCAGCATCAGCTGTACAGATTCCGCGTGATACTCCGCCAGACTCAGAAAGAGTGTGGTCAAGTTCAAAACCTACAAGTGCGAAGTGTCCTGTTGTATTCTCGTGAGCGCGAAGCCAGTCTGCAAGGATTCTGAAAGACTCTTTTCCGTAGTAATCGTCACCGTTGATGACTGCGAAAGGCTCTTTGACTACCTCTGCTCCCATAAGGACAGCGTGTGCAGTTCCCCAAGGCTTCTCTCTTTCTGGATTCAAAGTGAACTGTGAAGGAATCTTGAAAAGCTCCTGAGTCACGAACTGGAACTCCAGAGGCTCGCCATCAACGCATTTCACGTTGCTGTATTTCTCTTTCACAACCTGCTCCATCTGCTCTTTGAAGTACTCTCTTACGATATATACAACCTTACCGAAGCCGGCTTCAACTGCATCGTAGATAGAATAATCGATGATAGTTTCTGAGTTAGGACCTAGACCGTCCATCTGTTTTAGTCCTCCATAGCGGCTGCCCATTCCGGCAGCAAGTACTAGCAATGTTGGTTTCATTTTGTAGTATATTTAGTTAGTTTATAAATTTCTAAATCACACAAATTTAACTATTTTTGCAGAAAAGGCAAATTAAGTGAGGCAAAAGCAATGACCGATACAAAGAACAATATGGAGGAGAAAAATAAAGGAGGAAATTCAGGCTTGAAGAAATGGATGTTCTGGTCTGCCCTAGTCATGTTTCTGATCCTTTTATTTGGTCCAGGCAATAACATTATCCGCTGGGTCCAGGCAGGTTATGAGATATCGCAGCAGGAGAAGAGGATTGAGAATTATGAGAGAGAGATAGAGGCAATGAACGATAGTATCAGACTGCTTCATTCCAATAGAGATTCTCTCGAGAAATATGCCCGTGAAACCTTCCACTTCGCCGCTCCTGGCGATGATGTCTACATCATTGAGGACTAGGATTCCCGATCAAGTAGGGAATGACAGTGAAACAGGTCAGGAATGAGATATATGACGAAAAAAGGAGATGATTTCTCATCTCCTTTTTTGCGGTGCGGACGGGGCTCGAACCCGCGACCCCCGGCGTGACAGGCCGATATTCTAACCAAACTGAACTACCGCACCATTGTTTGGGATTGCAAAGGTAGTAATAATTTTTGAATCTGCAATACCTGTTTAGGTTTTTTGCTGGTTTCTTGTGATTTTCTTCAACATTTCCTAATTTTGATGGCACAGCAAAAGGTTGTCGTCAACCCGGATGTTCAATATCAGACCATAGAGTTTTTTGGCGCTGCAGATGCCTGGAGCGGAAACTTTGTGGGAAAGCATTGGGGAGAGATTCCGAAAAGTCAGGTTGCAGATTATCTGTTTTCGCAGGAAATGGATAAGGCCGGCAATCCGCGAGGAGTGACGACTTTTGTGATTGATCTTTAGGTGGCCTACGGCTCGACTCCGATTTCCACGAAACGGGCAGCAGCATTGAGATAGTGGGCTGTGATCCAGAACACTGTCCATCCTTCAGAATATTTTCCGCGTAGCTTGTGCACATTACTCATGTCGCCCTGCTGCGCGAAATTTGTCTGTGACAGCTGCTCTCCCTGACTGCCAAAGGCATCAACTAACTGGTAGCAGGAACGGTACATTACTTTTGCAAGCTTCGTAAGTCTCTCATCCTTAAGATGTAGTCCCATCTTATAGACCTCGGGAGCAAATAGAACTCCATAAACGTCAATATGCTGATTCTGAGGAGAAACGACTGTCCATCCTATGGAGTTGAAGTTATGGTCTGCAAGTCGGCTTGCCTGGAGAGGAATATCCCAGACTACCACATAACTTAGACAGACATCCATGGCATGCTTTGCCCAAGTCAGATACTCCTTGTTGCCGAAACGCTCATATAGTTCAAGGAAACCCTGGAAGGCTGCCCATGAACCCTCCTTGTCCTCGCAGGTCGCGTCAAGAGTACCTCCCCAGTAACAGCCTGGGTCCATATCGGCGTGACGGTCTGCAAATAGTTTTGCCGCCTTGATGGCTGCTTCTTTGAACTTATTGTCCTTGAATAGTTTAGAGCAGATGGCAAGGGGAGCAATGTAGAAGGCCTCAGCTGTTGAATGAGGGTTCCAGTCAGGACTTAGGATACGCTCTGCCTGACCTTCAGCATTCTTCTTAAGGAAGGTCTCCCATTTAGAAGTGTCAAGTTTCTTATTCTTTCTACCGGTCTCAATCGCCTTTGCAAAATTATACATTGCCTGACCGCAAGATACATGGTCGCCCTGGCTGAACTTCTTGTCTCTGAAAGAGTATCTGACGTTGAACAGACCCTCGTTTCCCTTATCCGGATAGGTTGTGAGATAGTCAAGGGAAGTCTGCACCATTGAAAGAATCTGGGGGTCATTGAATCTATCGGCAAGAACCTGAAGTGAATATCCTGGAGAATCAGCCTGACCACACCATCCCATTACGAGTTCCTTTCTGAGTTTATTGTCATACATATTGAAACCCTTTGCCTCTCCATCTTCAATCCAACGGAGTTTAGCCTGGGTATACTTACCCTTCAGGATTTCATCAAATTCAGGATATATATCAACATAATATGGTTTGAAAAGGTCAAGACTTGTGTAGACAGGCTGCTGAAAGCCGGAACCTTTACTTTCAATGTCATAAAGTTCAACAAAGAACTCCTTCTCAACCACCTGCTTAGGTTCGAGGTTGATGTAGGTGTCTGTGTACTTCATAGGTCTGTGCTGCAGAGCCTTAGCATGACTATGAAGGCCATTGTATCCGATAGGGCCACTATAAAGCACAAAGTCAGTAAATCCATCATTTGCCTCTACTCCGAAAGACCACCAAAGATCATTAAGCGCAGCACCTCTGACAGGACTTGGGATTACATGCACTGCAGCTGCGCGCTTCTGCTGGGCATCCTCAAGCATGGCAAAAGGCATAGGGTAGCGATGGTCCTCGAAAATGGCAAACTCACCAGCCTTTCCATTATATACTGGAATGATGTCAGGGTTGACCTGTGCACCCATCTTGTTGCCATAGTACAGGATACCAGGCATGAGCGGCATCATCTCCTTTCCCTTCATTCTCAATCTTGCAGAAAGAGTCACATTCTCAAGTGTCTCATTTCCAGTCCATTCATATCTTCTGACGCATTGAATTAGACCATCCTTCTTAGTTCTCCACGAATCTCTTAAAAGAAGACGACCATTAGGGAAATCAATGCTTCCGTATGCCACGGTCCACTCTCCAGAGGTGACAAGGCTATCTGGATTTGCGTATTTCCATCCTGAAGGCCAATCATTTTCCCACTCAGAAGCAACGGCCCAAAGTCCTTCTTGAGGACACGAAATGACAACCTCATTGTTCAAAGAGATTTCAGGCAACTTGCTGCTGTTGAATTTCAACTGCGATTTGTCAAAAGCGGATAGGGAAAGGGAGCATAGGATTGCACCCAAGATAAGATTGATTTTGGCTAGTTTCATAGTGGTAGTGTTGTAAAAACAAAAAAAGGAAAGCGATGTTTTTCACTTTCCTTTTTGCGGTGCGGACGGGGCTCGAACCCGCGACCCCCGGCGTGACAGGCCGATATTCTAACCAAACTGAACTACCGCACCATTGGGTCTATTTTGCGTTTTCTCAAACGCGAATGCAAATATACGGCAAAATTTTATTTCTGCAAATTTTTTTGCGTTTTTCACTGTAAAAAAGTCGCATATTTTATTATCTTTGTAAACTAAGCGTTTATCAAATGGCAGATAAGGGAACAATAAATATTAAGGGTGCAAAGGTTAACAACCTTAAAAACATATCATTAGAGATTCCGAGAGGAAAATTTGTTGTCGTGACAGGAATTTCCGGTTCCGGAAAGTCATCTCTTGCCTTTGATACACTATTTGCTGAGGGACAGAGACGTTTTGCGGAAAGTCTGTCATCATACGCCCGACAGTTCCTTGGCAGAATGTCAAAACCAGACGTCGAACTAATCGAGGGCATCCCACCTGCTATCGCCATCGAACAGAAGGTGAACACCCGCAACCCTCGTTCAACCATCGCAACCACAACTGAAATATTCGACTACCTGCGAATAATTTTCGCGCGCATCGGACGCACATACTCGCCGGTATCAGGCAAGGAGGTGAAGGCTCACATCGCAGAGGACGTGATTAGCTTCATCTTCAACGGCGAAGGCACGGCAGCCTACATCCTATCGGATGTGAACTGGGACGCGCGCAAGGATAAGGTTGAACTCCTGCTTGAACTTAAGCAGGAGGGTTATTCTCGCTTTATGGCGGCGGACGGAGGTGTTCATCCTATCGACAGGCTGATGCTTGCTGCTGAGAGTGGTGATTTTCCATCGGAGTTGATGTTGATGGTGGACAGATTGAAGTTGCCTCAGGGTGGTGAGGCAGATGCTGATACGCTTACGCGTGTGCGCAACTCTGTCGAGACGGCATTTGCGAAGGGTGATGGTCTGCTTGTTGTGCGAAAGGATGGGGTTGAGCAGATGATGACCACGTTTTCTACGCGTTTTGAGGCGGATGGAATGACCTTTCAGAGGCCTGATGAATATCTCTTCAGTTTCAATAGCCCGCTTGGAGCCTGCCCTGATTGTGGCGGTCTTGGCCAGATTATCGGTATCAGCGAGGATCTGGTGGTGCCGGATAAAAGCAAGAATGTGTACGAGGGGGCGATTGCATGCTGGAGAGGAGAGAAGATGGGCTGGTTCAGGGAACTAGCGGTTGCGAATGCCGAGAAGTATGGGCTTAGAATCTTTGAACCTTATTGCAACCTGACTGAGCATGAGAAGGATGTGCTTTGGAACGGAAGACCCGCCGAGACTGAGGAAGAGTCGATTATTGGCTTGAATGAGTTCTTCAGATGGGTGGAGTCAAATAGATATAAGATCCAGTATAAATATATGCTGAGCCGATATTCCGGAAAGACTGTGTGTCGCTCGTGTGGCGGTAGCAGACTGAAGAAGGAGGCTCTATATGTGAAGGTGGGAGGGGAGAATATCCACCAGCTTCTGTCGATGAATGTCGACCAGCTTCTTGCTTTCTTTGAGAATCTGGAACTTACTGATTATGAGAGAAAGATTGCCAACAAGGCTATCGAGGAGATAGTTTCAAGGCTTTCATATATAAAGGAGGTCGGTCTGTCATATCTGACTTTGAACCGAGCTTCAAATACGCTTTCCGGAGGAGAAAGCCAGCGAATCAACCTTGTGACGGCCTTGGGTAGTTCGCTTGTGGGTTCGCTGTATATTCTTGATGAACCGAGCATTGGTTTGCATCCGCGTGATACAGAGAGACTTATCTCTGTGCTTAAGAGACTTAGGGATATTGGAAATACGGTCGTTGTCGTGGAGCATGACGAGGAGATCATGCGTGCGGCAGACTTGTTGGTAGATATAGGTCCGAAGGCGGGAATCAATGGTGGAGAGATTGTATTTACCGGTGTGCTGCCTCCTAAAGATAGTGGCTGTAAGGAAGGGGATTCGCTTACTCTTCAGTATTTGTGTGGAGGCAGGAAACGCTTCAGACGAGAGAAGAGGGATTGGACTTATTCTATCAAGGTGGAGGGTGCAATGGAGCACAATCTTAAGGATATTAATGTGAAGTTCCCGCTTGGAGCCTTGACGGTGGTGACAGGAGTGAGCGGTAGTGGAAAGTCTTCACTTGTGGGTGATATCTTATATCCTGCCTTGTATAGACATATCAATCAGACAGGTTCTGCGCCTGGAACTTTCAGGGGCTTGTCTGGAAACCTTGACAGGATAACCCAGGTGGAGTATGTAGACCAGAATCCGATCGGAAAGAGTCTTCGCTCAAACGCTGTGACCTATCTGAAGGTGTATGACGACATCAGAAAACTTCTGTCTGAGCAGCAGTTTGCCAAACTGAACGGCTTTACCCCTTCGCATTTCTCATTCAACCAGGAGGGAGGACGCTGTCCTGAGTGCCAGGGAGAGGGTTTTGTGAAGATTGGCATGCAGTTTATGGCTGATGTCACTATGGTCTGCGAGGCCTGCGGTGGAAAGAGGTTCAAGCCGGATATCCTGGAGGTGAGATATAAGGAGAAGAATGTAGATGATATCCTTGGCATGAGTGTGGAAGAGGCGATTGAGTTCTTCAGCGCTCAACCGGAGCCATTGGCGAAGAAGATTGCTGAGAGACTGCAACCATTGGTGGATGTCGGACTATCATATATAAAGTTGGGACAGAGCAGCAGTACCTTGTCTGGAGGAGAGAGCCAGAGAGTGAAACTTGCTTCCTTCCTTTCTATCAATGAGGAGTCAAGGTCGAAGAAGCAGCATGTGCTGTTCATCTTTGATGAACCGACTACTGGTCTTCATTTCTATGACGTGGAGAAACTGCTCAGGTCTTTTGATGCCTTGATTTCAAAGGGACATACCATTGTGGTTGTCGAGCATAATATGGATGTGGTGCGCTCAGCGGATTGGGTCATTGACCTTGGTCCAGAGGCAGGAGATGGAGGTGGAAACCTTGTCTTTGCAGGAAAGCCAGAGGACTTGAAGAAGTGCAAGGAATCGCATACAGCTAAATATTTGTAGATTTATGAAGAAGATATGTGCGCTCACTACAGTGAGGAATGATGAATTCTATCTGAAGAAATGGGTTGAGTATTATGGTGCTCAACTTGGCAAGGAGAACCTATATGTCTTTTTTGATGGAAAGGATCAGGAGATTCCACAGTGGTGTGAGGGAGTGAACGCCCAGACTATTGACAAGATAAAGGGCAATCGTGTGGAGATGGACAAGAGAAGGATTGCCTTCATGTCTGACTTCGCAGCGGAATTGCTTAAAAGATACGACCTTGTGATCGGTACTGATGCTGACGAGTTCCTTGTTGTGGATCCGAAGCTAGGTAAGTCTTTACCTGAATACCTTTCTGTCTTGGATATAAATGTTTCTGTTTCCGGTCTAGGAGTGGATGTCGGGCAGAAATTAGGTGAAGAAGAGGATATCGTTGAGGGGCAGTCTTTCTTATCTCAGAGGCATTATGCGAGACTGTCGACGAGATATACAAAGGCGGTTGTGCTTGCAAAACCTGTAAGATGGGGAAGTGGTTTCCATAGGGTGAAGAATCATAACTTCCATATAGCCAAGGATCTGTATCTTTTCCACTTCGGATATTTCGATATGGCGAGAATCCAGGCACGCTTCAGTGATAAGGATAGGGCTGCGGCAGGATGGACAAAACATCTTGAGAGACGTGCCAAGACTATCCGCCAGGTGACTGGAACTAAGGCAAGGGATTGGGACAGATGGACATCCATCGCAAGAAATATTCAGACTTTTGTTCGTCCTCCTTATGCCTGGAACAAACCTTGCATGTGCGAGGCTGTGATTGTTGTAAGAATAGCAGAAAGATTTAATAATATAGTTTAGATTGGTATGAAAGCGCCTTTGATATCTGTTGTGGCTCCCGTTTATGGTGTAGAAGCCTACATCGAGGGTTTTGCAGCTTCTTTGTTTGGTCAGACCTACGATAAGATTCAGTTCATTATCGTAAATGACGGAACAAAAGATGCCTCTATTGAGAAGCTTCAGGCTTTGCTCGATAGGGACTTCGCTCATCTTAAGGAAAGGGTGCTTATTATAAATAAGGAGAATGAAGGCCTTCCAAAAGCAAGGGAGACAGGTCTTGCTTTTGTAGAGGGTGACTATGTGCTTCATGTAGACTCTGATGATTGGCTTGAACTTGATGCGATTGAGCAGATCGCAAGAGAGGCGGAGAGAACAGATGCAGATCTTATCTATTTTGATTTCTATAAGGAGTATTCACATCGTTCAAAGAAGGATGTAGAGAGGGATTATACGGCGGAAGATAAGCTTAAGTTCATCCGTAATCTATATAATTATAAGGCCTACGGCTATGTCTGGAACAAGTGTGTGAAGACGAAGGTCTATAAGGAGAACGAGATTTATTTTCCTCTTTATGCCATGCATGAGGATATCTATCTGATGTCTCAGCTGATTTTCTACTCAAAGAGTATAACTCATTTGAAATCAGCGCTATATCACTATAGGAGAAATATATCTACATCTATCACAAGACAGAATAAGAAGAAGCGCCGTCAGGCCTCTGTGCTGAATATGCTTGACCTGTACGAACGCTTCAAGAAAAAAGGAGTTGAAGGAAGCCCGGTGGAACCGATGCTTGGAGACATATTCTATGCTGCAGCATGGAATTCCATTCTGTTCGACCTTGGGCTATATGAGAAGTTTCCATATCTGGCCTCTGAGGTCAGAGCCCTTGGAGTTTCTCCAAAATATCGACTTCTGCTTGTGCTTCAGATATTTGTCCAGTTGAAGGGTTTATTACGATAAATATCATTTCTGATTGATTTATAGGGGAGCCGGTCTCGAAATATAGAAGACCTGCTCCTTCTTTTTTGCAGTGGAGGGTGACTCCTTTGCCATCTTTGTCAATAGTATAGTCATAAATTCCTCTGTTCCTGTCATAGTTCAACTCTTCCAGACCTATGTCAAACTTTGCATTTGGAGGGAAGAAGTCGCAGTATATGTGGATGTCTTGACCGACTCTGGAAGTAAGCGTTGTTCCTGGCATGACCTTCATATACGGAGGGTAATGCTTTACACTTATTTCGCATTCTGCTTCTGTTTCACTGCCGTCTGTAGCCCTGCAGATTATCCTGCATTCTCCTTCATCTTGAGCTGTGACCATGCCGTTGGAGTCAACTGTAGCGATGCTTGGATCAGAACTGTAGTAGAAGATGTTTTTCTTGTCAGCCTTCTCCGGGACTACTTCTGAACTTAGTTGGGCCGTCTCTCCTTTATATGTGAATTCAATTTCTTCATGCGAGAGTGTGATACCTGTTATGAGCTGTTTAAGTGGCTCAGTGTCAATCTCCCATCCCGGTTTGCCAAGGCCCTTTCCTTGTGGACTTATCTTGAACCTGTAGAAGTTGTTTCTCTCAACTGAGTAGCCGTTGGCTTCGCTCCCTATAGTAAATCTGTAAATGAGCGGTTTGTCTGGCGCGGTATAATATTCCTTGGAAAAATACTCTACCTTGATCTCTATGTATGTACATAGGTCCTCTGAGAATCTTTCCTGAAAGTTCTCTGTCATATATAGGTCTACTCCTTCTTGTGAGCTGGAGTTGAGGACCTCTGTCTCTTTCTCATTCAGGGTGAAGTCAGGCCTGAAAAAGTCAGATTCGTCAGCAACGGAATTTCTCCTGAAGAGATAAGTCTTCTTTGGACCATTGACTATACTGATGCTTCTGATTTTCCATAGTACATCCTTGTCAAGACCGCTTCTGTCGACGGTGATTCTTGCCTTTGCCATGGCTCTTTTCAAGGGGACTTTGATATCTCGGGATGGACCTGCTGTATAAGATATCTTTCCTGACATCGGTATGCCGAGCCTATAGTCTTTAGCGTGGGCAAAATGGTAACAGTACTCTTCTATGTCCTTGACAGACTTTATCTTAGGCTTATATCCCAAGTTGGCTATTGCATAGACTGAATACTTTTTCCCGTCTAACATCCTGACTTCTGCTGTCTTGCTTCCTTGGACATAGATATGCTCTTCTATGACTCCTTCTGAGTTGGTAAGGAGGATATTCGCGTCGCTGATGAGATCCTCATCCGGACTGTCTGTTCGGGTGGTCATGCCTCCGGTGACGAGTCTTACTCTTTTGAACTGATCTTTATTCTCTTCTTCTATGCACGACAGGCATAGTAGAGTCAGGACTATAGCCTTAATATATGATATCCTTCTCATCATTTTCCTTCCATTTTTCTATGCTGCTGTTTATTGAGATCTGCAGTGGATTGGCGGCAGTGTCAGGGTCAAGGTTTCCAAGACTGCATATAGTGATGTCAAAGACATAGTCGGTGTCTGCTTCCATTATGTAACCATCCCGAAATATGTTGATGGGATAGTAGTAAGTGGTTCCGTCAATGAGACCTTCAATAACCAGTCTGGTCATTGCTTCTGATGTGCTTTCGCTGACTACAGGGTTGGGGTAGCAGTAGAAGACTCCTTTGGGTTGAATAGCCCTTTCTGTAAGAGTTCCCACGTCATCTCTATAAATGACAGAAGGATCTTCTAACTCTTTCATGTCTCGCTCAGAGAGACCTCTATAGTTTATATATCCTTGATTCTTATACTGTTCAGTCCGTATGAGTGTCTGTTCTTTCAGTACATTTGTCAGATAGATACGGATATTCTCAATAGGGGAGTCCGCGTATGGTCTGCCCTTGAAATTTCTCTTTATCTCCTCTACTCTGATTCTGCAGAGCAGAGGTCTGAATCTAAGTTTCATCGGTTCTGAATCCTCTAAGATATTCAGAGTCGTGTCTGCAATCATGACGGGAACTTCAGGGTCTTCGTTGCAGAAGTCTATTGTGTATTTATTCAGACTGCTGATACTTGAGCAGAACTCAATTGGAACACCTCCTTCGAGGTTGGCTATTGCTACGATCCTCTGCCTTCCTGTCTTGAGGATGATGTCCTCTGTTGTCTTGGGATTTTCTATGCTTTGAAAGGTACTGAGTCTCTGACCTTTATCACTTGTGTATGAGTATATGTCAAGTCTTTCGATATGGCTGTTCCCGCTAACAGATCTTGTCATTATTTCTGTCTTTGTATCCTCTGTCTCCTGACAGGCAGCAAGCAGGATCGGGAGCAAGAAAAGATGAAGTGTGTGAAGCAAGGTAAAGACGGTGTAAAGAAATGTTTTGAAAAAGATTTGTAGCAAAGAATCCCGATCCTGTCTGTTTTGTTCTGCCTGAGTTTTCATGCCGTAATGGTTTTTTGTTGCTGGCAAAACTATCACTTCTTCCTGTTAAAACCTTGATTCAAAGTCCTTGTGCAGTGTTGTTTTAACGTTTTGCTATGCTTTTTGTAAAAAACTGCTAAAAAATTAAAACTTAAATGTGCTTTCGTATTGTCATCAAGCCCCTTTGAAAAGCGAATATTTGATGGTTTGGCATAGGTTGAACTTACAGATTGTAAGTGGAAATATAAGTTCCAGTTTCAGACGATATTACTCCTGCTTATGAAACATCTCTATAGAGAGGTCGATATATTTGTAATTCTGCCTATGAATGAGTAACTTTGCACGTTTTGTGATTACGAGAAAAAATATATATCAAAATCAAATAAATGAAAAATTTTAAGAAACTAATTGTTTTAGTCCTATTCCTGGCAGTGAGTGTGGCAGTGAATGCCCAGGCTCCTGTAAAGGTTAGCGGAGTTGTTACTTCCGCGGAGGATGGACAGCCGCTTATCGGAGCCGCTGTTCTTGCCGGACCAGGCAATGGAGTGGTTACGTCGCTGGATGGAGACTACGCCATTGAAGTTCCAGCTGGTACGGAACTTACTTTTTCGTGTATAGGCTATCTCGAGCAGAAGATTGTTGTACCTCAGGGGGCGACCTTTGTATGCAACGTCGTTATGGAGACGGAGAGCATGAAACTCGATGATGTAGTCGTGATTGCCTATGGTGTCAGAAAGAAGGGTACAATTGCAGGATCAGTTTCGACTGTGAAGTCAGACAAGCTGAAGGATACTCCTACTGCAGCCTTCGATCAGGCTCTTCAGGGTCAGGTGGCAGGTCTTACTGTCCTGTCAAACACTGGTGAACCAAGTGCGTCGGCTACGATGACAATTCGTGGTACCAACTCAATCAACTCTGGCACAGCTCCTCTTTACATCCTTGATGGTATCGCTATCTCGGCAGCAGACTTCAACACAATCAACCCTGCTGATATCGAGAGCATGTCTGTCCTTAAGGATGCATCTTCAACATCAATCTACGGTGCACGTGCAGCGAATGGTGTAATCGTCATCACAACTAAGCGCGGCCGTGACATGGAGCGTCCTAACATCAGCTACCGCATGCAGCTTGGAGTTTCAAGCATAGCACACGGAAACTGGGACCTTATGAACACTGAGGAGCGTATTCAGTACGAGAAAGAGATCGGCATGTCTCATGGACAGAACTATGAACTTCTTTCAAGAACAGATGTGAACTGGATGGAAGAGGTCTTCAATGATGCCGCTATGCTTCAGAGCCACGAGGTGTCAGTTTCAGGAGCATCTGATAAGACAAACTACTACTTCTCAGGCGGATACTACGACCAGGATGGTATTGCTCCAGGTTCTTCATTCGAGCGCTATTCTCTACGTTACAACTTCGAGCAGAGAATGGCTTCATGGCTTAAGATGGGAGCGAATACAATGTTCAACTTCCAGAACATCCAGCAGGCAGATGAGGGATCTTACACTCTTGTGACTCCTATCTCTGCTGCCCGCTTCATGCTTCCTTATTGGAATCCTCGCAAGGCAGACGGTTCTTTGGCATCTATCAACGACGGCACTTGGAAGGGCCAGGGTCAGAATCCTCTTGAGTGGCTTGAGAACAATCCATTGAACTACAAGAAGTACAAGGTCATCTCAAGCGTATTCGCAGAGTTCGAACTTTACAAGAACCTTGTATTCAAGTCACAGTTCGGTGTGGACTTCTCTCACACTACAGGTTTCAGCCAGTCATTCCCAAGCTACCTTCCAAACCAGGGCGAGGGATCGGCTTCAAGAAGCTCGACTGACGGAATGAACCTTCAGGTGACAAATACTTTGACATATAACTTCGATATCGACGATATCCACTCATTCAATTTCCTTCTTGGTCAGGAGGGACAGAACTACCACGTAGAGTCCTTCAGCGTATCTACAGCAGGACAGACAAATGACAACCTTACAGATATCTCTACAGGTACAAGAGCAACAGGTTGGAGCAGCACTTCGTCGTCTGACTATTCTCGTCTTTCATTCTTCGGAAGAGGTGAGTACAACTTCAGCGACCGCTACTATGCCGACTTCTCGGTTCGTGCCGACGGTTCTTCACGTTTCGGCCGTTCGAACCGATGGGGTGCCTTTGGTTCTGTAGGTTTGATGTGGAACCTTAGAAACGAGTCTTTCATGGATTCAGCAAGAAGCTGGCTGACAATGGCTCAGATCGCATTGAGCTCAGGTACATCAGGTAACTCAGAGATTCCTAACTACGAGCACCTTGCCCTTATCGGTGGTGGTCTTGACTACGCTGGTGACTCAGGAGTTGCGCCTATGCAGCCAGGTAACGAGGAACTAACATGGGAGAACACATGGACTTCAAACCTTGCCTTCCACTTCGGATTCTGGAGCAGACTTAATGTAGACCTTGAGTTTTACAATAAGTACACAACAGATATGCTTATGTCTGTACCAGTATCATACGCTCAGTCAAACGGTTACGGCTACAAATGGAGCAACATCGGAGGTATGGTGAACCGTGGTGCGGAGATCAACATCAATGCAACAGTTGTGGCAGTAGGAGACTTCTCGTGGAGCTTGAACACTAACGTGTCATACAACCGCAACAAGATCACTGAACTTTACGGCGGAGTAACAGAGTACGAAAGAGCAAACACAAACACCAAGCTCGTTGTGGGCCGCCCTCTCGGCGAGTTCTACATCAACCGCTATGCGGGCGTAAACCCTGCGAACGGAGACGCACTCTGGTATGATAAGAACGGAAACATCACAACTGAGCTACGCGACGAGGATAAGGTACTCATCGGAAAGAGCTACCACGCACCATGGCAGGGCGGTTTTGGAACATCGCTATCATGGAAGGGACTCAGCGCTAGCGCACAGTTCAGCTGGGTTGGCGACCGTTGGATGATCAACAACGACCGTTTCTTCGACGAGTCGAACGGACGTTTCGCAAACTACAACCAGTCTCGCCGTCTTCTCGACCGTTGGAAGGAGCCAGGTGATATCACAGACATCCCACGTCACGGTGTATATACAGAGTTTGACAGCCGCCTTCTTGAGGACGCGTCATTCCTTCGTTTGAAGAACGTGATGGTCGGATATTCGCTTCCTTCGAACCTGATGAAGAAGACTGGTTTCATCAGAGGCATCAGAGTGTATGCACAGGGACAGAACCTTCTTACATTCACAAACTTCTCGGGACTTGATCCAGAGGGTGCTTCTAATATCTATGCGGCGCAGTACCCAATGTCTCGCCAGTTTACCTTCGGTCTTGACTTGATGTTCTAATGCAACTAAATGAAAATGAAGAATATATATAACATAATAGCAAAGACGCTTACTGCTTTGGCGGTAGTGTTCTCTCTGAACTCATGTCTGGAGAAGCTTCCTACTGACTACATTCCGGAGGAAGAGGCTATGCAGACATTCGAGGATGCAGAGCAGACGCTTACAGGTATCTATGCTGCTCTTAAGAGCCGTGCCTTGTACAGCGGATATCTTACTTTGATCCCAGATATTCAGACAGACCTTGCATACGCAGTGCAGGGAAACACAAATACTTACGGTAACTTCTGGCTTTGGAATATCCTTCCTACTACAAGTGAGGTGGAGTCGGTGTATGCTGCTCTTTATACAGTTATCGGAAGATGTAATTTTTATCTCGATAAGGTGGGTGACGTAAGAGCCTCTCTTACAGATGATAGCCTTATTCAGTACCTTGACTACTATACAGGTGAGGTTCACTGTGCAAGAGCCCTTGCTTACTCTGAGCTTATCAAACTTTATTGTAAGGCATACGATCCTGCAACAGCAGATAAGGAACTAGGTGTTGTACTTCGCTCAAGCTACTTCAACGAGGAACCTACAGTTCGTGCTACATTGAAGGAGTCATACGAGTTTGTTCTTGCTGATCTTGCAAAGGCAGAGGAACTGTTGGATGAGGATAATGACTACTACAATGCCATCTACTTCACAAATGCAGCAGCTCATGCTATCCACGCTCGTGTTGCTCTTTATATGCAGGACTGGGATGGAGCAATTGAGCACTCAAGCAAGGTGATTGATTCTGGTAAGTTCGATCTTGCATCAGCAAAGAATGCGTATGGTGACGGAACTTATCTATCATATATGTGGTCAAACGATGCTTCTTTCGAGGTTATCTTTAAAATAGGATATACAATCACTTCGTATGGTGGTGCCCTTGGTTCAGTATTCTTGAATTATACAACTGACTATACATATTACTATCCTGATTATGTACCAGCTCAGTGGGTTCTTCAGGCTTATGGCTCAGGAGATGCAAGATATGCTACATATTTCACAAACCTACAGACAGGTTATTCTCATGGACTAACATGGCCTCTTCTTACTAAGTATTATGGTAATGAGTCGTTCATGCAGAGCATGATCTACCATGTCAACATGCCTAAACCGCTTCGTCTTGCAGAGCAGTATCTTATCAGAGCAGAGGCATATTGTAACAACAACAAGTTTGCAGCAGCTTCAGCTGACCTGACTAAACTTTCACAGTCTCGTCACACAGCAGGTGGAAATGTTAATGTTACAGATAAGAACTGGCTTGATGTCATTTCAAATGAGCGCGTGAAGGAACTTTATATGGAGGGTTTCCGTCTTCAGGACCTCAAGAGATGGGGAAGAGGATTCGAGCGTGAGCAGCAGACCTTGACTCAGCCAGAGGGAAGCACAATGAAGATCAAGGCAGACAATCCTTTGTTTGTATGGCCTATCCCTAAACATGAACTTGAGTCTCCAGGCTCACAGATTCTGCCAAACGAAAGCAATAAGTAGAAAATTATAATATTATATGAAGCAGTTATTTAAATATATGTCAGTTGCCCTCTTCGCAGTTCTTGTGTCATTCACAAGCTGCCAGGAGCGTTATGTGACATATTCAGATGCTGAGTACATCATGTTCGCAGATACTGCAGGCGTATACCCTGTTCAGCTTGATCAGGAGTATTTCGCTGTTCCAGTGGTGTCTACAGTGGTTTGCGACTATGACCGTACTATTGGAGTGGAGATTGTTGATGCAGGCAGCGATGCCATAGAGAACCTCCACTATACTCTTAAATCCAACACAATTACCATCAAGGCCGGTGAGAACAAGGCGGAGGTTCTTGTAGCTGGAAACTATGACAAGATTGATGCAGAGGTGCGTCCTATGTTCAAACTTAAACTCGTTGTTCCAGATAAGGTAGTAATGCCTCTATATGGAGATGAGACAAAGGTTTACATGGCTAAGTGCTGTCCTTTCGACATCAATGACTTTACAGGTTGGTGTGTGACAAGTTCACAGTTCCTTCTTCAGTATAATCAGCAGGGTACTTACCAGAGACTTGTCTATACTGAGAAGCACCCAAGTCTTGAGAATACTATCATCTGCAGAAACTGGCTATATGATGGTTATGATGTGACAATCTCATTCGACCCTACAAATCCATTGAATCCTATAGTAAAGATGGATGCCGGTCAGGTCATCAGCGATGAGGGGTCTGTCTTCGGAATCGTATACGGAGATGATAAGATCCAGGCTGAGAATAGTACTATGAGTGAGTCTGTTTTCTATCCTTGTGGCAGATATCTCTATCTATGGACTCACATCTTTGTTGAGGATCTTGGTCAGTCAGTAGGTACAGTTGGTCACTTCTATAATGTTATGGAGTGGATTAGCGATGAGGAAGCCGACAGACTTAAATATGATGGAATGGAAGGTAAGTAAAATAAAAGTTAAGATATAATGAAAACAATAATTTGGAAAATAACTGCTGCAGCCATGATGGTTATGGGTCTTGTTTCTTCATGTAAGGATCCTATCACTGGTGAAGAGAATACTGATGGACCAGAGACTGTCCTTCCTGCATTCCCTGTAAAGGTAGTAGATAATAATGTTGCTCCAGGAGCAGAACTTACTTTGACTTTCAAGGCTAATCTTGATTGGGAACTAAGCGTGCCAAGTGAGACACTTCAGTGGTATTGGATTATCGATGGTAGCCAGAAGGTTGATAAGGTGAAAGGTAAGGCTGGTGATGTTGTCGTGAAGATTGGTGTTTCTGATGTCGAGGAGTTTGATAGCGCTCGTGCTTGTGTGGTGAGTTTGAAGATGGGTGGTAAGACAGAGGTGGTTGCTGAGTACTCGCGTGCTCCGAAGGAGAGAGAACTTGCTGTGTATGCGTGCGTTCTTGAGGAGGATGGTGAGTCTTTCAAGCGTGATGAGGAGGCAAATGTTGTGTTTGCTGAGACAGAGGCTACTGAGGTGAACATGATCTGGCCGTATGGTGGCGGTGATTTCCGTACATATATTAAGGTGAAGGCGAATTATGCTTGGACTCTTAACCTTCCGGAGTGGGTTGAGGCTGAGGTTCCTGAGGAGAGAGCAGGTGAGGTCGCTATTCTATTGAAGGGCGTTTCAAGCAAGTATCCGAAGGAGGGTGCAAAGGCTCAGATTTCATTTATGGCAGGTGAGACTTCATTGAAGACAGTAGATATCACTATCCCTGCATGTAACAATAAGTTGGAGTACAGACTTCAGGGAGGAATGGATGAGATCGTCTTCAATGCCCTTGGACAGTACAAGAACCTTACAGGTTATGTCGATGGAGCAATTGAGACATATGTGACTTCTACTTCAGGTGCAAGACTTGTGACTGCCAAGTGGAACGGATCAAACTATGAGATGAATGCTGACTGGGTAATCCTTACTGCTGATGAGTGGGATAACGCTTCTTATGCTGATGTTATCCAGGAGAGAAAGGTAGCGATCACAGTTGCAGAGAATACAGGCGACGAGAGAAAGGCCCTTGTTTTCTATCTTCCAGAGTCATATAAGGCTGATCTGTTCGATACTAAGGAGGGCGTGTTCAACCAGGATGCTACTGCTGTGAAGGATGAGTTCAAGGCAAATTGTTTTGAGGTAGTTCAGGAGTCTGCATCAAGCGAGTTCATTATTCCTTTGTCATCAGCTGAGGCTATGGCAACAGTTGGAGCAAGCTTTGAGGTGGTTGAGAATGCTTCATTCAAGACTCAGTTCAAGGCTCAGTATGCCTACGACCTAACTTATCTCAATCAGTATTCAAGAGATGAGGCTCACATGGTCTTCTCTAAGAGTGTTGCTTCTTATAAGGTCTTCAATGCTGCTCGCGTAGAGCAGACTGCGGCTGATTTCTGGCTTTCATTCACTTTCTCTGATGAGAAGAAGGGTGGAGTTGTGGATATGACTGCTGATGAGAAGATTACAGGTTACGTTGCTTTCTATGATGCTGCCGGAAATACTGTGGCTGTGATCAGATGTAATCTTGATCCTGAGACTAATGTAGGCTCTGATATCAAGGTTGAGTTTATCGGTGATACTGCTCCATACGCTGAGGCTATGGGTGCTACCCTTGTTGAGGTGACTTCAGGTAAACTTTATGACCAGTATAAAGAGTATATGTGTCCTATCTATCACTTGACTTATACTCAGAAGAACATGCCGTTCACTATTTCACTCCCTATCACTGCAAAATCATACTCTGTGAATCCATATACTAAGAGACATGTGTTCAGAGTGAATGACCTTAACTATGATGAGACTGTCGGAGAGTTTGAGAGAGTTGACGGAGGAGTTCAGATCTATATGGGAGAGAAGGGCTCTACCTCGAAGTATGAGGAGGGTAACATCATGTTCTATACTGGAATGAATTCAGGTACAGTGGTTCTTGTACTTGTTTGTACATACGACATCAGAAATGCCCAGTAATATATAAGAATACGAAACAGATATGAGATATTTAAAATTCACCCTATTGTCTATCCTTGCGATGGCACTCGCTTTCTCTTCTTGTGTTAAGGAGGAGATTGTGGATAATCGCGAGAAAGACTATGGATATGTCCAGTTCAAACTCTACAAGGCTGCCTCGTACGAGACAAAGGCTGTAGAACTGGAGTATCTTAAGGATGTAGCTAAGGTTAAGGTGACTCTAAGTTATGGTGAGAACCTTATTTCACAGACCTTGGTTATGAACGCTGCTAATGACGCAGCTGCTGAGTTCGGTCTTAGAAGTGAGAAACTTCAGCTTCTTGCCGGAGATTATAAGGTGGTGACCTTCGCTCTTTACAACAAGTTGGATGAGGAGGTATATCAGGGCACTCCATCTGAGGATGCTGTGTTTACAGTAGTGCCAGGAGGACTTTGTGTACAGGATCTTCTTGCTGATGTAACTCCAAGAGGATCAGTGCGTTTCACTATTGCTAAGGATATGTCTGCCTTCCAGAATAATCCTATGACAAAGGCAGGTGACAGAGAGTATACTTTTGATGAGATCAAGACTATCACTATCACTGTAAAGAATAAGGCAACTGGAGTAAAGACAGAGTTTGAGAAACTTCCTGCTAAGTTCTCGATTCATTTTGATGATGATGATAAGACATACGGCTATCAGACTTCATCTTTGCTTTGTGATACACTGGTGTCGCTTAAGGCAGGAACTTATGTTATCGATTCTTATGTAGCATACGACGACACAAAGTCTATGCTTGAGGCTAACTCAAAGGTAAATCCACTTGAGTTCGTTGTTGCTGATAATCAGACAACTGAGGCAAAGGTACCTGTAAGACTTTATGAGTCAGATGAGTACCTCAAGGACTACTATGCTCTATATGAGATCTGGAAGTCTCTTAATGGAAAGGACTGGTACTATGTAGGTGAGGATTTCAATAAGGGAATGAACTGGGACTTCAACAAGGATCCGGACCTTTGGGGAGACCAGCCAGGAGTATCACTTCACGCAAATGGTCGTGTAGGCCTTCTTAACTTGAGCGACTTTGGTTTCCATGGTCATCTTCCTGCTGCGATTGGTCAGCTTACAGAGCTTATCGAACTTTATCTTGGTACTCACAACGACCAGAACCTTCTTGACTATGACCCTACACTTTCTTCAAAGATCGGTTCATACGACAGAATGGCGGCTCACAAGGAGTACTTGAGTCTTGCACATCCTGCAGAGCAGTTCTCAGAGCCAATCGCAAGAGCCTTGGCTGAGAAGGGAATCAAACTTCCTGAGACAGCTCTATATGATTTCTATACTGAGTCAGAACTTATTGACAAGGAGACAGGACGTTCTCGTATCCAGAAGAAGGATATTGCTTCAGGTAAGCTTGTAAATGGTCTTAAGTCAATCGACCCAGCTATTGGAAAACTTACTAAACTTGAGAAACTTTTCATCGCAAACGGCGAGCTTGAGACTCTTCCTGATGAGATGGCAAAGCTTGTGTCATGTACAGACCTTGAGATCTATAACTGTCCTAAGATGCTTGCCTTCCCTAAGGTTATCGCTAAGATGCCGGAGCTTGTTATGGTGAACCTATCAAACAACAAGCAGTGGACTTCAGAGGTTGTAAATGAGGGACTTAAGGCTCTTACTCAGAGTCTTTCAAAGGAGAAGATCCAGATTCTCTATATGAATGAGAACAACCTTACAGTTGTTCCAGAGACAGTTTCTAATATGAAGAAGCTAGGTCTTCTTGACCTGTCAAATAATAAGATTTCTCTTATCGAGAAAGCTTTTGGAAAGGATGTGAACCTTGTTCAGCTATATTTGGACAATAATAAGCTTACATCTATCCCTAGAGATGCTGAGGGTAACTTCTGTGGTGTTGATGATGTTGAGACTATGTCTTTCTCAAACAACCTTCTTACTAAGGTTCCTAACATCTTCTCTAAGGATGCAACCTTCCAGATGGGTAGCGTAAACTTCTCATACAACCTTATCGACGGCTTCGAGGGTGAGGATGATGGCTCTTACAGAGGTATCAAGGTAGGAACGCTTACTCTTAACAACAACCCTAAGATGACAAAGTATCCAAAGATACTTGTTGAGTCTGGTTCAATCGTTTCATACGTAAGCTTGAGAGGTTGCAGCATCAGCGAGGTCCCAGAGGGTTCATTTACAGGTGAGACAGCAGTCTACATTACTTCAATTGACCTTTCTTATAATAAGGTAAAAGATCTTCCGAAGGATTTCCATGCTGGAAACATGCCTTATCTATATGGAGTAGAACTTTCATACAATATGTTCTCAGAGTTTCCATGGGAGCCTCTTGATTGTGCAGACCTTACAGTCTTTGCTCTTCGTGGACAGCGTGATGAGAATGGTAACAGATGTCTATCTGAGTGGCCTACAGGTATTTACAACCATAAGGGCCTAAGAGGATTCTACATCGGTTCAAATAACCTTGGAAAGATCGATGACACAATCTCTACATTGTGTTATTATCTTGATATCAGCGACAACCCTGAGATTATCTTCGATGCTTCAGACATCTGCTACGCGTACGCAGCAGGAGCCTACTATCTTATCTTTGATAAGACTCAGGACATCAGAAATTGTGAATACATGAAATAAGGAGGGTGAGATATGAAACTATTTAAAAGCATAATACCAGCAGCCCTAGTATTTGCATTCGCAAGCTGCGTTAACGAGCCAGAGGTAAACTTTGGCGTAGATACAGGTTCGGAGACAGGAGTTATTGAGGTTGGTCCAGAGGGTGGTGTCCACACTATCAAGATCAGCTCTCCAGGAGACTGGGTGGCAATGACTCAGGAACCTTGGATGACTATTTCTCCGGCAAATGGAAAGGGTTCAGTGGAGTGTAAGGTCATCATCGACTCAACTCTAAAGGTGGATACACGTATGGGTGTTATCCGTATTCAACCACTTAACGATACTGAGAATAAGGAGTTTACAGTGTCTCAGAAAGGATTTGACTATCAGATTGTTGCTGAGAAAAATGAGGTGAGCATTGCTGACTATGCGGCCTTTGGATCAAGAAGTTTTGATGTAGTCCTAAACTCAAATATCGACTTTGAAGTAGTTATTCCTGAAAATGCTCAGAACTGGCTTTCATACAAGAAGTCTAAACTCGTTTTGGATAGAGGAGCAAGACCTCGTAATGTAAAGGTAAGTTTCGAGTGGAAGGTTAACTCAAGAGCAGAGCAGAGAGTCGCTGAGGTTAAGTTCCAGCCTAAGGAGAACGTTACTCTTGGAAGAAACGATGTCCTTAAAGTATCTCAGGGAGCTGCTGAGGAGATTCCTGTAGGAACTATTAAGGGAGACTCACTTTCTCTTATCGCCATCAACCGTGCTATCGGTTCATGGCAGGAGTTTGATACTGCCGAGAAGATGGAGAACTGGTCTAATGTAGAGGTTTGGAAGGATGGTCCTAACAAGGGTCGTGTACGTAAGGTAAACTTCTATCTATTCTACACTAAGGAACCTATTCCATACGAAGTGCAGAATCTTACCGCACTTGAGGACTTGAGCTTCTACGGTAACACAAACTCATTCCTGTTGAATCTTGATTGTGGCGAGCATATCTCAAAACTTACTCAGCTTAAGAGACTTGTAATCGGAGCATACGGACTTACTTCACTAAATCCTTCTTTTGCAAACCTTAAGAACCTTGAGAGCCTCGACCTTAACGGAAACAACTTTGAGACAGTTCCTGCAGTTCTTACTCCTGAGAATTTCCCTAAGCTTAAGTCTCTAAATCTTAACGGATGTACAAGAAGCACAGTATATGACTTGAGTAATACTGTCAAGAAGAATATCGGTGGTTTTATTGCTGAGAACGGTTTCCCTGAGAGACTTTTGAAGTGGGACAACCTTGACACATTGAGACTTTCAGTGAACTATCTTCAGGGTGAGCTTCCATCAATGGAAAACCATGCAAAATGGACTGCAGAGGAGGTTCATGCAACAGATACTCTTCCTGACAGACTGATAGGTCTTCCTAAGGTTCTTCCAAACACAAGACTCTTGTCTATCAACTTGAATCGCCTTTATGGTGATGCTCCAGATTGGTTGCTTTACCATCCTAAGCTCGACCTTTGGGTTCCATTCTCTTTGGTATTCTATCAGGAGGGACGAGCAAGTAACGGAACTCAGGCAGGCTTCTCAAATGAGCCAGTAAGCCTAGATTACTATTATCAGGAGTATAAGAACAAGAAGTTGAATCCAGCTAGAGTTGAGGAATAATAAGAAAAAATGAAAAGAATTTTTAAATATATGATGACAGCAGCCCTCTTTGCAGGGCTTGCTGCCTGCGCAATCGACGAGCCTGTAATCAATGCTCCAGAGCATAAGGTTCCGGCTGTTTCTGCGGATACTCTATCTGGAGAGCTCCTAGTGTGCTTCAAACCAGAGGTTTCTGAGATTCTTGACAAGATTGTTGCAACAAAGAGCGCTCCTGCTACACGTTCAGGAGTACTTAGCGTAGATGAGGTTCTTGATATGGTAGAAGGCTACCACATTGAGAGAGTCTTCCCTGTAGATAGCCGTCATGAGTTTCGCACAAGAGAGGCTGGTCTACACCTATGGTATGTAGTAAGATTCAGCGATAAATACTCTATCGAGGAAGTTGCAAAACACTTCTCACAGCTTGGAGAGGTAAGCAGAATCGAGTTCAATAAGACTTTGAAAAGAGCGAGCGAAGAGGTAGTCGATCCTTTAACAGAGGCTGACATTAAAGAACTCATCCCTCAGAATACAAATGACAACTTCAACGACAAACTCTTTGGTGCTCAGTGGAACCTTGTAAATGATGGTACTCTTCGTGACAAGAAGTTTGTTTCAGGAGCTGATGTAAATGTTGAGAAGGCTTGGGAACTTACAACAGGAGATCCATCTATCATCGTAGCTGTTCTTGATGAGGGTGTTGATGTAACTCATCCAGACCTTAAGGCGAACCTTTGGGTGAATGAGAAAGAAATCTGGCATTCACACGAGGATAACGATGGTAATGGTTATGAGGGTGATGTACACGGATACAACTTCGTAAAGCAGTCAGGAATCGTATCTGCTGACAATAAATACGATACAGGACATGGTACACACGTAGCAGGTGTTATCGCTGCAACCAACAATAATGGCGAGGGTATCAGTTCAATCGCTGGAGGAAATGGCAACACACCTGGAGTGAAGATCATGTCTTGCCAGATCTTCTCCGGCCAGTATGTAGGTTCTGTTCTTGACGAGGTGAGAGCCATCAAATATGCAGCAGACAATGGTGCAGTCATCCTACAGTGTAGCTGGGGTTACATTTCAAGCGCATCAAACCCATTCGATTGGACTCCACAGTACGGATCTGATGAGGAGTGGCTTATGTATAACCCGCTTGAGAGCAAGGCCCTTGACTACTTCATCCATAACGCAGGTTCTCACGACGGCGTGATTGATGGAGGTGTCGCAATCTTCGCAGCAGGAAACGAGAATGCTGCAGCTGCTGGTTATCCAGGAGCATATCCTGACTTCATTGCAGTATCAGCAACAGCAGGAGACTTCACTCCAGCAGTCTACAGTAACTACGGTCCAGGAACAAACATCGCAGCTCCAGGTGGAGACCAGGACTACTACTTCGAGTATGGCGAGGGACGCACAAGAGGTTCAATCGGATGCATCCTTTCAACAGTGCCTTACAATGTTTCATCAACAGGTTATGGCTATATGGAGGGAACATCAATGGCCTGCCCTCACGTTTCAGGTGTAGTTGCCCTAGGTCTTTCATACGCTGCAAAACTTAGAAAACACTTCACGGCTGACGAGGTTAAGGAACTGCTATTGAGCACGGTAACTCCAATCGAGAACTATATGACTGGTTCTAAGACATATTACAAGTATGTAACAGACCTTGGAGACAACCAGGTTCAGCAGATCAATATGGACGCATACAAGTCTAAGATGGGTAAGGGTCAGGTGAATGCTTATGCCTTCCTTAAGGCTATCGAGGGAGCGGGTGCTCCAATGAGCTTCCCTAACCAGACTGTCTCTATTAACAAGTCTATAACTGTAAATCCTGCCATGTACTTCAAAGGTGGCGAGTCTCTTACTTACACAGCAACTGTAGAGAACTCAGAGATCGCTACTGTAAAGGTAGAGGGCAATAAGTTGGTGATTACAGGAGTAAAGGCTGGTCAGACCAAGGCGTCTGTGAAGGCAAGCAACTCAGAGACTCACGAGTTTGTAATTACAGTGCGCAAGAGCGCAGATGCAAACGGTTGGCTATAATTTATGGATCACAGAAGGTTAGTCATATTCATCCTCCTTCTCCTTCCGGTGCTCTCATCTGCCCAGATGAAGCTTTTGCCAAAGGAGAAGGTAGAGAGTGTGGCAAATCCTAAACTCTCTCCACTTTCTGCGAACCTCAAGTTTGAAAAGACAGACATCAAGGCTCCGGTAATGAACGAAGATGATTCTCCTGCAGACTTTATCTTCAGATTCAAGAATGTGGGTGACAAACCTCTGAAGATTCATAAAATCATATCGACTTGCACATGTGCCAAGGCAGTTGCCGAGCACACGGAAATTCAACCGGGAAAGGAAAGCAGCATAAGGCTTACCTACAATCCGAAAGGCCACTCCGGCAAATTCAATAGAAGAGTTTTTGTTTACTGCGATACAACTTCCAACCCGGCTGCAGTGCTAAGCCTCTCAGTTGAGGTGGAAAACAGCAGTGACCTATCAGGTCTCTACCCTGTGCAGATGGGAAAAATCAGGCTCAGACGCTCACAGGCTAACTTCCACGCAGATAAGAAGGCAGAAGAAAGCCTAAGGTTCATCAACCTGAGCGGAAAACCCTTGAAACTCGAGGCAGAAGAGATGTTTCTTCCTCCTTGCCTTGGTTTCAGGACAGAGCCAGAGGTTGTGGCGGATTCTCAGGAGGGAATGATAGTTATAAGCTACAATCCTGAAAAGGGAAGACCAGCGCAGACAGAAATACCTTTAATAATAAAGATGCAGGGCACACGTCCAAGCGAAGCAACAATAAAAGTGATAATTGAAAAATAAAAGAATATGAGAAATATAGTCAAAGTACTAATTGCAGCAGTTGTGCTGATGGTCACTTCTTGCGTTTCAAAGAAGGATACAGAGCCAGCTCCACAGTATCTGGATGTAAATGCAAGCAATATTGCAGGCAACTGGGCTCTCCAGACACTCAATGGAGAGGCGCTTGCAAAGGATATCTATCTTTACCTCGACCTTGTAAGAAAGGATATGACATTTTCGATGTATACAAACATCGATGGTTTTACAAACGTAGCACACGTTGAGACTGGCCGCTTCGTTCTATATGTAGATGAACTTCTTGGAGCTGCGGTCATCAGAGGCGACTACGACCATGGAGCAGGCGAGTGGGCTCACAGATACACAGTTACAGAACTTACTTCAGAGTCGATGATATGGACCGCTCTAGATGATCCTACCTTCGTGCAGGTATTCAAAAGAGTAGAAGAAATTCCTGTAAAAAAATAAAAAATCACATAAATAAGGTATTGCTGAATTCAAAAATCGGCAATACCTTTGTCAGTTCAAATTAAACTCCACTATGAGGGTATACAAAGGTAAGGCTAACATATTGATGGCATTCGTGTTCATCTGGTATCTCTGCGGTATCAGCCTTAACCCGCATACCCATATCGTAGATGGTTCGGTAGTGGCCCACTCCCATCCTTTTTCTCAGGACGGTCACACCCACACAGGCTCACAGGTTCAGACAATCTATGAGCTTTCACACTATCAGACCTCAGGTACTCCTGAAATTATTGAACTTCCTGTCCTTATCCGTCCTTTTGTCAGTCTTGTAGAGACTGCAGTAGAGACTCATAAGGCTAAGAATTCAAATCTTGGTGTAAAAAGTCTTCGCGCACCTCCTGTTATGGCTTAAAACTAGTTCAAAGGAATTGTATCTATGCAGTTCCCAGTTTTTCCATATACCATAACAGATAAAATCTAAATGAAAAAAATATTGATTTTTTGCATAGGGGCATTGTGTGCAATGACCTCTACAAATGCCTTTGCGCAGGACGTTACAGAATATCCGGATTCATCATTTTACGCAAATTACGAAGACCATGTTCTTCTTAATGCTATCGTAGTTTCAGCAAACCGAAGCGAGACAACCCGCCGAATGGCCCCAACTCTCGTGAACGTTCTTCCAATGCAGACCTACGAAAGAGTTAACGCATCAACAGTATCTCAGGGACTGAACTTCCAGCCAGGCGTGCGCGTCGAGAGCAACTGCCAGAACTGTGGTTTCCAGCAGGTCCGTATCAATGGACTTGATGGTCCGTACACCCAGATCCTCATCGACTCACGTCCAATCTTCAGCGCCCTTGCGGGAGTATACGGAATCGAGCAGATCCCTGCGAACATGGTTGACAGAGTAGAGGTGATGCGCGGCGGCGGATCGGCACTTTTCGGTTCATCAGCTATCGCCGGAACCATCAACATCATCACAAAAGAACCGGACGGCAACTCAGCGACACTTGCACACACAACAACAAACATCAACGGTTCATCAACCTTCGAGAACAACACAACCCTAAACGCATCGCTCATCTCTGACAACAACAAGCTCGGCCTGGTCATCTTCGCGCAGAACAAGAGCAACAATGGTCATGATGCGAACGGTGACGGCTTCACTGAGCTGATGAAACTCAACAGCCAGACTCTCGGTACACGCGCATATTTCAAACCATCATCATACACCCGCCTTACAGGAGAGTACCACCACCTTCAGGAGTTCAGACGTGGTGGCGACCAGCTTCACCTGCCTCCACACGAGGTTATGATCGCTGAACAGGTGCGTCACAGCATTGATGCGGGTAGCCTTCGCTTCGACTGGTTCTCACGCAACGAGAGACACCGCCTTAACATCTTCGGTTCGCTTCAGCACATCGGTCGCGAGAGTTACTATGGTGCCGGTATGGATCCGAATGCCTACGGTGAGACTGATGATCTTACATGGGTTGCAGGAGCACAGTATGTGTACAAGGCTCCAAAATGTCTATTCATGCCTGCTGACTTCACTGCGGGTATTGAGTACAACCAGGATGATATGGTTGATAACATGTGGGGTTATGGTAGAGTAACTGCACAGAAGGTGAATATTGCCAGCGCCTATCTTCAGAACGAGTGGAAGAACGACATGTTCGGCTTCCTTATCGGAGGACGTCTTGACAGCCACAACCTTATCAATGGCCTTATCTTCAGTCCACGTGCCAACGTACGTTACAACCCTATCGAGAACATCAACCTTAGAGCAAGTTACTCATACGGTTTCCGTGCACCTCAGGCCTTCGATGAGGACCTTCATATCGATAACGTCGGTGGAATCGTATCAATGATCCAGCTTGCAAAAGACCTTAAAGTAGAGAAGTCACAGAGCTTCAGCCTTTCAGCAGACATGTATCAGAACTGGGGAGCATGGCAGGGTAATATCCTTGTTGAGGGCTTCTATACAGACCTTTCTGATGTCTTCGCTCTCAAGGAGCTTGGAGTAATTAACGGAATCCTTGTAAAGGAAAGAATCAATGAGTCCGGAGCAAGAGTATATGGAGCAAACCTTGAGGGTAAGGTGGCCTGGATGAACAGATGGCAGTTCCAGGCCGGTATGACATGGCAGAGAGCAGAGTATAAGGAGGCAAGACAGTGGAGTGACACAGTGGCAGAGGAGAAGAGAATGTTCAGAACTCCAAACCTTTACGGATACTTCACTACAATCTACAATCCTACAAAGCAGTTCAGTGTCGCTCTATCTGGAACATATACAGGAAGCATGCTTGTAGAGCACCACGCAGGTTATATTGCAGAGAACAGAACAGAACTGACTCCTGACTTCTTCGATATGGGAATCAAGCTGGCATACGACTTCAAGTTCTACGAGACAATCGGTTTCCAGATCAACGGAGGAGTCCAGAATATCTTCAATTCATATCAGAGAGACTTTGACTCAGGTTCTGACAGAGACTCAGGTTATGTCTATGGTCCTGCGCTTCCAAGATGTTTCTACCTTGGAGTTAAGCTAAGTTATTAAGAGAATTTATTAAATTTGCCGAATATCCAGACTGACAATATTTAATACATTAATAACTATGCGTAAAATTATTCTTTTGATTTCTTTGGCACTGCTGAGCATTTCAGCATTGGCAATCCCTCGTGCTGAGTATCCAAGACCTCAGTTTGAGCGCTCTGCATGGCAGAACCTTAACGGCGAATGGACTTATACCCTAGACCCGGTGAAGATCGGATGGGAGAGCAACTATGCTGCAACTAAGGGTTTTGATGGCAAGATCATCGTACCTTTTGCTCCTGAGAGCAAACTTTCAGGCGTAGAGCATAAAGAGTTCATACCATGTATCTGGTATCAGAGAAACATCACAGTTCCGGCTGAGTGGGCAGGAAAGGACATCCTTCTTAACTTCGGTGCTGTGTATTATGAGTCAGAGATTTGGGTAGACGGCAAATTTGTAACTCGTCACTTCGGTGGTTCAGATTCATTCACAGTTGACTTGACTTCGGTTGTAAAGCCAGGTCAGACTCATTCACTTGTTGTAGTGGCAAGCAGCGACGTACGTGGCCGTATGCAGCCGGCAGGAAAGCAGGCCTTGAGAAACGACAGCTTCTTCTGCAGCTACACAAGAACAACAGGAATCTGGCAGACAGTATGGATGGAGGCGGTTTCTCCAGCGAGACTTGCTTCTGTCAAGACTGTAACAGATATCGACAACTCACAGATCTTCTTCACAGTATCCCTTTCACAGGCATGTGCAGGCAATAAACTTACTGTCAAGGTTAAGGATGGTGGCAAGGTGGTAGCGACAACTACAACTCCAGTTATCAACGGATCGATGGTGGTTCTTCCTATCAAGAAAGCTAAACTTTGGAGCCCAGAGAGCCCATTCCTATACGATGTAGAGTATGTTCTTACTGACAAGGACGGCAAGGTTTGTGACCAGGTGAACTCATACGTCGGAATGAGAAAGGTTCACATCGAGGGCAATAAGGTATATCTTAACAACCAGCCATACTATCAGAGACTTGTACTTGACCAGGGCTTCTATCCGGAAGGAAACTGGACAGCTCCATCAGATGATGCACTTCGTGGAGATATCGAACTTTCAATGCAGGCTGGTTTCAATGGAGCACGTCTCCACCAGAAGGTGTTCGAGGAGCGTTTCTACTATTGGGCTGACAAACTTGGCTACCTTACTTGGGGCGAGATGCCATCATGGGGTATGGATGCAAACTCACCAGAGGCTGTACGTGGCTTCCTTGCAGAGTGGGCAAACATCATCAACCGCGACATCAACCACCCGTCAATCGTGACATGGACTCCGTTAAACGAGGAGTGGTGGCCAGATCAGAAGCAGTACCCACGCTTCATCGAGGACCTGTACAAACTAACAAAGAGTCTTGACCCTACTCGTCCTGTGAACACTGTCAGCGGTGGAATCAACATCAAGGGATGTGCAGACATCTTTGCAATCCACAACTACGAGCAGAACGCAGAGCAGCTTTGGAAGAACGTATACGCAGACGGTAATATGCTACACCGCGAGGTGATGGAGATCATTATCCCTCAGAAGGGTAACGTCGGCTTCAACGATCCAATCATGGAGTCAGCATATCCTACAGACGAGTACAATCGCTACGATGGCAAGATCCCTTACATCCTTGACGAGTTCGGAGGCATCAAGTGTGCAGAGGCAAATCCGGCAAAGGGCAAGTCATGGGGCTATGGTGATGCTGCCATGACCAAGGAGGACTTCTACAAGAGACTTGAGTCGCAGGTGAAGATCCTTATGCAGCACACAGACCTTGTATGGGGATTCTGCTACACTCAGCTTACAGACGTTGAGCAGGAGGAGAACGGAATCTACTACTACAACCGCGAGAGCAAATACGATATGGCTCGCGTAAAGGCAATCTTCCAGATGCCTATCCAGCAGTAGTCTGTGGCACTTAACTGATTATATTTCAATATAATACGCAAAGTAATGGTATCGATTTCGGTACCATTACTTTGCGTATATTGTTGTACAACAACGAGTTAAGTGCCACGGGCAAAACTGTGTCGTACTGCTATTTCAACTGGAAAAGAACCATATCGCCAGGGGCGATGGCAAGCGATAACTCATAGTCAGAAGCTGGAACGCGAGTGCCGTCCGGCATGACCCGCTTTACCTTAGACCCTTTCTGGAAAGCCTTCGGCAACTCTTTACTGCCGGCTTTATTAAACTCTTCCTCTGCACTTGTCTTACTCAAACTGCTGAATCTGACCCTCTGCTCCTTTTCAATACTCTTGTTGACAAGCATAAGATACTCATGCCTGCCGTTCTTGAAATGGGATACAACAAAGCCCTCGTTCTCAGATTCAAGTCTTCCAAACATACTTGGAAGTACATTCTCCTTGCCGTCATACAAGGCCTTTGTGCCCTCCGGAATCACATCTCCAGTATGCCTTACAGACAGCACCTCAGCTCCAAGAAAAACATCTGTCAAGGCATGAACCTCCTTGTTAACCCTGGCAACCACATCATATACCTCAGTCCTCTTGCCATTCTCATCAATAGGAGCATTATGGAAATTCCACCTTGTTCCCAACGGAGTGGTATATGTAAAATACTGAAGTCCCTGAGCTCCGTAGGCAAGGTTGCTGAAAATCTGAAAACGGATGTGAGCATCATTCGGTACAGGATAAGGGTCATGGGCAGTTGAAAGGGCAAAGGCCCAGAAAGGTTCTCCTGCCGCCTTTGCCGCCTTTGCAATATCCTCAAGGTTGGCATAATACTCAGGTCTCACTCCCTCAAAGCAGATAGGGTAGTGATCAAAAGAAACCAGTCCAAGCTGGACTTCCTTAATAAACCTCTCAACATACTCAAGATATGTCTTAACCCCAAGATGTCCTAAACTTGCATAATTGGGGAATAGATTCAGATACAGCAACTTACTGCTGTCAACGCTTTTGATTCTCTTAGCCCACTTGGCAAGTTCATCAAACTCCCTGCAGGTCGGTTCATCCCTCAAGAAATATCCCATCAGGTTGGGATGGTCCTTAAAATGTAAAACAGTCTTTTCCGGCTCCTGCTCCAGTTCCTTGCAAGTCATCAGGATCTTGACTCCTGTTCCATTACTCTCATTCAATGCCCTCTCAACCTCCTGGGCAGTTCCAAAATGCGAGAACGAAATATTGAATCCTGCCTCACGCATCTCCACATATCTCTCCTTGGTAACCTCATCTCCCAATACAGAGAACCAGGCAAGGATAGGAAACTCCTCCATCTGAGGTTTTTTCTCAACAGATATGGTAGCACAGGCAATCAATATCAGGATGCCTGCAACAAGTGCCCAAGCACGATATTTAATATCAGTATTCATAGCAATGAAATTTTATCCATCTATAAAGTTAGGACTTTAAGACGTAAATCCAAAAATCTGATTAAATTTGCACGACTGTTAGGGGTGCTGAGCGCAAGTCGCCAGCTGAGATTACACCCTCTGAACCTGATATGTATAATCACAACGAAGGGAAACACATATGAAGACAAATCTATCTAATGCTGCGCTTCAGGCAGCAATCACATCTGTAAGAACAAAGAATCCACTTGTTCACAACATCACCAACTACGTAGTAATGAACAACTCCGCCAATGCACTATTGGCAATCGGAGCATCCCCTGTCATGGCACATTGGGCAGATGAAATGGAAGAAATGACATCCATTGCAGGCTCATTGGTCATCAACATCGGCACACTCGACTCGCAGTGGCTCGAGGCGATGAAAACAGCAGGGCAGGCAGCCTCACACAGAGGCATACCGGTCATCCTCGACCCTGTCGGAGCAGGCGCAACTAGCCAAAGGACATCAGCAGCCTGGGAGATCATCAACCTTTGCCACCCAAGCGTCATCCGCGGCAATGCAAGCGAAATCATGGCCCTTCTCAACGCGGACATCCGCAGCAAGGGAGTGGACAGCAGCGCATGCAGCCACGACGCTCTCGAGGCAGCAAAAACCCTCGCACGCAAGACGAAGGCTGTCGTTGTCATCAGCGGAGAAACAGACTACATCACAGACGGGGAGAGGGTGAACACGGTAGAAGGAGGCCACCCGATCATGACTTGCGTCACAGGTATGGGATGTACATCCACTGCGGTGGTGGGTGCATTTGCGGCGGTAGAACCTGATATGATGGTGGCGGCGACAGCTGCGATGGCCGTGATGAGTCTTGCCGGAGAACGTGCTGCCGCATATTCACGTGGTAGCGGTTCTATGCAGATGAATTTTCTTGATGAACTTTATAATTTGAATTCTGATACAATATAATAATGAAAGATCTGCTTAAACTTTATCTGGTTACAGATCGCTCGCTGTCTCTTGGCCGCTCTTTGGAAGAGGTTGTTGCTGAGGCGGTTGCAGGCGGTGTGACCATCGTTCAGCTTAGGGAGAAAGATGCTCCTACAGGCGAATTTGTCGACCTTGCGAAAAGACTGATGAAACTTCTTAAACCGCTTGGTATTCCACTTATCATCAACGACAGGGTGGATGTTGCCCTTGCTGCCGATGCAGATGGAGTGCATATCGGTCAGTCCGATATGGCTTATGAGGATGTCAGAAGATTGGTGGGTCCGGATAAGATTGTCGGCCTGTCTGTGGAGAATATGGACGATCTGATGAAGGCGAATGAACTTGATGTGGACTATGTCGGTATTTCGCCTGTGTATGGTACGCCGACGAAGACTGATACGGCTGAACCTTTTGGTCTTGAGGGACTTAAGGAGGCTGTGCGTCTGTCTGCCCATCCGACGGTTGCAATCGGTGGCATGAATGCTGCGACTGCTGCTGATGTGATGGCGGTGGGAACTGACGGTATTGCTGTGGTGAGTGCTATTTCTTCGGCTGAAAATATCAGAGAGGCGACAAAGGAACTCAGAGACATTGTTGACGGAGCGAAGAAGCCAAGCTGGTGTCAGCAGGTATGGAGACTGTCAAGTAAGATCTATAATGAGATTCTTGGTCTGGACTTCTTGTCAGAACTTGCGGACGGAACCTTGAGCGTTGACATCTTCGGAAGATATATCGCTCAGGATGAGATCTATCTTGGTAATTACTATAGAAATATGATCGCCCTTGCTGAACTGATGGAGAAGGAAGAGGATAAGGCTCTTTTCCTTGAGTTCGCAAAAAGTGGAATGGAGGGAGAGAAGGCCATGCACGACCTTCTTATCGAGAGATATGGAATGGATATGAGCGTGGAGTCTTCTAAGGTTACTTCAGACTATAATAAACTCATTCAGGATGCGATAGATAGCGGGAATAAATGCTATGCCCTTGCTGCTGTCCTCCCATGTATGTGGATCTATAATAGAGTTGGTCTTCATATCCTGAATATTGCCAAAATGGAGGATAATCCTTATAAGGAATGGATTCTTGAGTATGGCAATGAGGAATTTACGAAGGGAGTTAATATCGTTCTTGACATCATTGAGTCATGGGCCCAGGAGGCAGATGAGCAGACTATCCAGGAGATGAACCGACTCTATTTGAGAGCTTCTCTTTACGAGTATGCATTCTGGGATTACGGATATTGTGGCGAGAGTAAGTCTTACGAGTATTCAAACAATCTGGAAGGATGGATATAAAAGAGTTAGGCGAGTTCGGGCTCATTGAGGAGATAAAGAAGGGGATTGCCCTCGCTGAGGGAGTCGAGGGAATTGGCGACGACTGTGCTGTGATTCCTCAGACAACCGGCAGGGAAACCCTTGTCAGTACGGATATGCTGATGGAGGGGACACATTTCCTTATAGAAGACATCAGCCCTTATCTTCTCGGCTGGAAGTCAGCTGCCGTGAATATCAGTGACATAGCTGCTATGGGAGGCCGCTGTGTGGGTTCCTTCCTTTCTTTTGCCCTGCCAAAGGGTACTCAGAAAGAGTGGCTGATGGAGTTTTTCAGGGGCTATAAGGAGGTTTCAGCCCTCTTTGGCTGTCCTCTTCTTGGAGGGGATACTACGACCAGTCCGGACAGACTTTGTATCAACGTGACGGTGCTTGGCGAGGCGGCTTGTGGAGAGTCTGTGAAACGTAGCGGAGCAAAGGTAGGAGACCTTATCTGTGTGACCGGCCCCTTGGGTGATTCGGCCTGCGGACTTGCTCATATCCTGACGGGTTGTGTGGTTGATGATGAGGCTAAGGTGTTGATTGACAGGCATTATAAGCCTATGCCTCGTGTGACGGAGGGTCTTGGGCTTGCTGCTGCCGGTGTGAGCGCGATGATGGATATTTCGGATGGAATAGGCTCGGATCTGCGACACATTCTGAAGGCTTCGGGAGTTGGTGCGGAGGTGGATCTGGAGTCTATCCCATTATCGGATGAACTTAAGCGGAAGTGTGCTTTGTTTGGTTGGGAGGAGATGGATTTTGCTGTGAGCGGGGGTGAGGATTATGAACTTCTTTTTACTGCGAGTGAGGAAGTTGAGAAGAAGTTGGAGGTGCCTCATCATGTTATAGGAAGGATTGTTGAGGGCGAGGGGATAAGATGGATTGGAGGGGAGAAGGATTATATGGGGTTCAGACATTTTTAGATGCCCGATCAGGTCGGGCATGACGAATAAGAATTATGAAAAAGAGATATAATAGAGTTTTGACGATTGCTGGAAGTGATTCTGGCGGAGGCGCTGGAATTCAGGCGGATATCAAGGCCATCAGCGCTATGGGTTGTTTTGCGGCATCAGCTATAACTGCTGTGACTGTACAGAATACTGTTGGAGTGCAGGGGGTACATCCGATTCCTTTGGATGTGCTTGAGGGCCAGATAGATGCGGTGCTTTCAGATATAGGAGCAGATGCTGTGAAGGTCGGTATGCTTCATTCAACTGCTGTGGTGGAACTTGTGGCTTCGATGATTGAGAAGTATCAGATCCGTAATGTTGTGCTCGACCCTGTGATGGTGTCGACTTCCGGTCATAGACTGATTGAGGAGAGTGCGATTGAGGCCTTGAAGACAAGACTGATTCCACTTGCGAGAGTGATAACTCCGAATATTCCGGAGGCGGAGATTCTTGCCGGCTGTACGATTGATTCGGAGGAACAGTTTGCTCAAGTGGCTCAGAAACTTTCGCAGGGAGGTAAGGTGTCTGTACTTCTTAAGGCAGGACATCTGACAGGTGATGATCTTGTTGATTATTTCTTTAATGCTGAGACCGGCGAGGTTACTCTTCTTCCTTCGAGGCGAGTTTATTCTCCTAATACTCATGGTACTGGCTGTACTCTTTCGTCTGCCTTTGCCGCTGCAATTGCCAAGGGTGAGGGCTTGAATCAGGCAGCTGTGTCAGCGAAAAAGTATATAGAGCAGGCCATCATTTCAGGCGCGGAGTACGAAATCGGCGAGGGCCATGGCCCTGTCAATCATTTCTTCATGTTGGGATAGTCAAGTCGTAGGTATTCAGGTTTTGGATTTTTCTGTAAAAACATTATATTTGTTACTACCACACTAATACAGAAAATAACACTAAAAACTTAAATACCATGAGCTCAAACAGAAGAGATTTCATTAAGCAGATGACTGTTCTTACAGCAGCTGCAGCAGTATCTGGAGTAGCAGCAACCCCTTGTGCTGCAAAGAAGAAGGTGACTCCACGTAAGGTAAAGGCCGGACAGAAGGTAAGACTTGCTTGCGTTGGTATCGGTTTCCGTGGCGGTGAGATCATCAAGAAGTTCGAAGAGACAAACCTTTGCGAGATCGTTGCTCTTTGCGACATCAATATGGGTGCAAAACACACTCTTGAGACAATCGAAAGACATCCTAACGTTCCCCGTTTCCAGGATTTCCGTAAGATGTTCAAAGAGTACGGAGACAAGATCGATGCAGTCTGCGTAGGTACTCCAGACCATAGCCACTTCCCGATCTGTATGATGGCAATGGCACATGGAATCCATGTATATGTTGAGAAGCCTATGGCTCACACTTTCTACGAGTGTGAACTTATGATGGAGGCTGAGAAGAAGTACGGCGTAGTGACTCAGATGGGAAACCAGGGCCACTCAGAGGCGAACTACTTCCAGTTCAAGGCCTGGAAAGAGGCTGGCATCATCAAGAATGTACGCGCTGTTACAGCTCACATGAACAACTCACGTCGTTGGCATAAATGGGACAGCAAGATTCAGTCATTCTTCCCTGAGGAACCTATCCCTGCGACCCTTGACTGGGATTCATGGCTATGCGGCGAGATGTATCACAAATACAACAAGGACTATGTAGACGGTCAGTGGCGCTGCTGGTACGACTTCGGTATGGGAGCCCTCGGAGACTGGGGTGCACATCTTATCGATACAGTACATGAGTTCCTTGATCTAGGTCTTCCTACTGAGATCAACATGCTTAGGGCAGAGGGCCACAACCCATTCTTCTATCCATATTCATCGACAATCGAGTTCAAGTTCCCTGCACGAGGCGACATGCCTCCTGTAGACATTACATGGTACGACGGTCTTGACAATATCCCACCAGTACCTGCAGGATACGGAAAGGTGGAACTTGATCCGAATATCCCTACAGTTGCAGGCGGAAAGATCCAGCCTTCTAAACTGAATCCGGGAAAGATCATCTACTCTGATGAACTTACATTCAAGGGCGGTTCACACGGTTCAACTCTAAGCATCATTCCTGAGAGCAAGGCAAAAGAGTGGGAATCAAGACTGCCGGAAGTGCCAAAGAGCCCATCAAACCACTTCGCAAACTTCCTTCTTTCATGCCAGGGCGTAGAGAAACCACGTTCACCATTCAGCATCGCGGGTCCGCTCAGCCAGGTATTCTGTCTTGGAGTCATCGCACAGCAGTTGAACGCACATCTCAAGTTCGACCCTGAGACCAAGCAGTTCACAAACAGCCCTGTTGCAAACCTATTGCTCAGAAGAGGAATCCCACGCAAGGGTTGGGAAGAGTTCTATCAGCTTTAATCCAATATGGCTAAAATAGTTACACTAGGGGAAATAATGCTCAGGCTATCAACGCCCGGGCATTCCCGTTTTGTGCAGTGTGACTCCTTCGACGTTGTCTATGGCGGAGGAGAGGCAAATGTTGCCGTAAGCTGCGCAAACTACGGACATGAGGCATGGTTCGTGACAAAACTTCCTGAACATGAGATTGGCCAGTCGGCAGTAAATGCCCTTCGCAGATATGGAGTGAAGGTGGATCATATTGCAAGAGGTGGCGACAGGGTAGGAATCTACTACCTTGAAAGCGGTTCAGCAATGCGTCCAAGCAAGGTCATCTATGACAGAGCCCATTCTGCTATCTCTGAGGCTCTGCCTGAGGACTTTGACTTTGATGCAATAATGCAGGGAGTAGACTGGTTCCACTGGTCTGGTATTACTCCTGCAATTTCTGACAAGGCGGCAGAACTTACAAGACTGGCCTGCGAGGCAGCGAAACGCCACGGAGTCACTGTCTCAGTAGACCTTAACTTCCGCAAGAAACTCTGGGCAAAGGAAAAGGCCCAGTCTGTAATGCGTCCTTTGATGAAGTATGTAGATGTCTGCATCGGCAATGAGGAAGACGCGGAACTTTGCCTTGGCTTCAAGCCAGAGGCAGATGTCGAAGGCGGAAAGACAGATGCAGAAGGATACAAGGGAATCTTCAAGGCAATGGCAGAAGAGTTTGGTTTCAAATATGTCGTGTCCACCTTGAGAGAGTCCTTCTCGGCTTCTCACAATGGGTGGAAGGCCATGATCTATAATGGCGAAGAGTTCTATCAGTCAAAACGTTACGATATTCTTCCTATAATCGATCGAGTAGGTGGAGGAGATTCCTTCTCAGGCGGTCTTATCCATGGTCTGCTTACAAAGGAAAGCCAGGGAGAGGCCTTGGAGTTTGCAGTTGCGGCCTCTGCATTGAAGCACACGGTTGAGGGTGATTTCAATATGATGTCGGCTGCTGAGGTTGAGGCCCTCGCGGGAGGAAATGCCAGCGGAAGAGTTCAAAGATAAAATCAATTTTTATGGCAAGATTTGATAAGATGGCAGTACTTGAGAAGATGAAGGCAACCGGAATGGTTCCTGTCTTCTATCATGCAGATGCCGAAGTCGCAAAGAAGGTGATGAAAGCCTGCTACGACGGGGGAGTGCGCGCCTTTGAATTTACAAACAGGGGAGACTTCGCCCATGAGGTCTTCGCTGAACTAGTCAAATATGCAGCGGTGGACTGCCCTGAAATGGTAGTCGGAGCCGGCTCAGTCGTAGACCCTGCAACAGCTGCTCTTTATATCCAGCTTGGAGCCTGCTTCATCGTAGGTCCTATGTTCAATCCGGAGATTGCCAAGGTCTGCAATCGACGTATGGTTCCATACTCACCAGGCTGCGGCACGGTTACAGAGGTAGGCAATGCTCAGGAAGCAGGCTGCGACCTGTGCAAGGTCTTCCCAGGTGATGTTCTTGGACCTGCATTCGTGAAGTCTCTTATGGCACCTATGCCATGGTCGAAGATCATGGTGACAGGTGGAGTCGAGCCTTCGGAGGAAAACCTCAAGGCCTGGTTCAAGGCAGGAGTCTTCTGTGTCGGTATGGGGTCAAAACTCTTCCCATCAGACAAGGTAAAGAGTGCAGACTGGGCATACGTAACTGCAAAGTGCCAGGAGACCCTTTCTATCATTGCAGCAGCCAGATAACCAAAATAACCTATTATGAAAAAGCAAATGACCAATTGGAGATGGTGGATCTGTATTCTGCTCTTCTTCGCTACCACTATAAACTATCTTGATAAGCAGGTTCTTTCTCTTACTTGGAAGGACTATATTGCACCTGAACTGCATTGGACAGACTCAGATTATGGAACCATAGCTGGTTTCTTCTCCCTCTTCTATGCCTTCGGTTGCCTTTTTGCCGGACGTTTTGTGGATTGGATGGGAACTAAGAAGGGCTTTTTATGGGCTATCGGAATCTGGTCGGCTGGTGCCTGTATGCACGCAGGCTGCGGCTGGTTGACAATGCAGATAGAGGGCGTAGCTTCGGTTGAGGCGCTCAGAGCACTTGAGACAGGTTCTGCTGCAGCAACAGCTGTCGCTACCGTGAGCGTATGGCTCTTCCTGTTCTGCCGTGCCATCCTTGCCTTGGGTGAGGGAGGAAACTTCCCTGCTTCCATCAAGACCACAGCTGAGTACTTCCCTAAGAAGGACAGGGCCTTGGCTACAACTATCTTCAACGCAGGCAGTTCGATTGGTGCTCTTTCTGCACCTCTTATCGTACCAGTACTTGCAGACCTCTTCGGTTGGGAAATGGCTTTCATCATCATTGGTCTTCTTGGCTTCGTATGGATGTTCTTTTGGGTATTCATGTATGATAAGCCTCAGGACTGCAAGCATGTAAATGAGGCGGAACTTGCTTATATCCAGCAGGATGACTCCCAGCAGACTGCGGAACAGAAGCCTGTGACAAAGGAAAAGGCAATTCCTTTCCTCAAGTGCTTCAAGTACAGACAGACCTGGTCTTTCTTCTTCGGAAAATTCCTTACTGACGGAGTGTGGTGGTTCCTCTTGTTCTGGGCTCCTGCCTACTTCTCAGAGTGCGGATATACAATGCAGACCACAACGGGAAAACTCCTTGTCTTCTCGCTTTATACAATCGTAACTATCGTTTCATTCGGAGGAGGTTATCTTCCTAAATACTTTGTGGAAAAGAAGGGAATGGAACCATACGCTGGAAGAATGAGGGCAATGCTCATCTTCGCCTTCTTCCCGCTTCTTGCCCTCTTTGCCCAGCCGCTTCAGAACCTTTCAGTATGGTTCCCTGCTGTGATTATCGGTCTGGCAGGTGCCGGTCACCAGTCATGGTCAGCAAACATCTTCTCTACAGTGGGCGATATGTTCCCTAAGTCAACAATTGCCACAATCACTGGTATCGGTAATATGGCCGGAGGCATCGCAGCCTTCTTCATCAACAAGGGAGCGGGTATGCTCTTCGACTATGCTGCAGCCCAGGGTCAGGCCTTCACCTTCCTTGGCTTCTTCGGAAAGCCTGCCGGTTATATGATCATCTTCTGCTACTGTGCAGTGGCCTACATCCTTGCATGGAGCATCATGAAGACCCTTGTGCCAAAGCACCAACCAATTATCCCGGAGTAAGACTATGAGCACAATAAAGAAATTCATGGATGAGGACTTCCTCCTCACCACCGAGACCTCAAGGCATCTCTACCACGACCATGCGTCAAAGATGCCTATAATAGACTACCACTGCCATCTTTCTCCAAAGATGATTGCAGAGGACTATAGATTCAGGACAATTACAGAACTCTGGCTTGGAGGCGACCACTACAAGTGGCGTGCTCTCCGTGCCAACGGAGTTGATGAGCGCTATATCACAGGAGATGCGGACGATTGGGAGAAGTTCCAGAAATGGGCTGAAACTGTCCCATACACCTTCCGCAACCCACTTTATCATTGGACTCATCTCGAACTTAAGACAGCCTTCGGCATAACAGACACCCTCAATCCTGAGTCAGCTCGTGCCATATACGACGCCTGTAACGAGAAACTCGCCCAGGAGGGAATGACAGCGCGTGGACTGATGCGCAGATACGGAGTAAGGGTTGTGTGTACAACTGATGATCCTGTCGATTCGCTTGAACATCATAAGGCTATCCGCGAGAGCGGCTTTGAGATAAAGGTTCTTCCAACGTGGAGACCTGATAAGGCGATGGCTGTTGGCGACAGTGCTGCGTATAAGGTTTATCTTGCTCAACTTGAGGCTGTTTCAGGCGTTGTGGTGTCTTCGTATGATACGTTGATGGAGGCACTCCGCGTCAGACATAATTTCTTTGCGTCCCAGGGTTGCAAGGTTGCTGATCACGGAGTGAGCGAGTTCCCTTGGGCAGAATGCAGCAAAGAAGAGGCTGATGGTCTTTTTGCCAAGGTTTATGGCGGGGCTGAGCTCTCTGCCTGTGAGGTCAAGAAACTTCAGACCGCGATTCTTCTCGACCTGGCAAGGATGAACCACGAGAAAGGTTGGGTGCAGCAGTTCCACTTCGGCCCTATGCGTAACGTCAACAGCAGAATGTTTGCGAAACTTGGCCCTGATGCCGGCTTTGATACAATTGGCGACTGGACCTCAGGTCAGGCTTTGGCGCATTTCATGAACGCCCTTGATGTGGATGGCAGACTTGCCAAGACAATCCTATACAATATCAACCCTGGCGAGAACCACGTCATCGCTGCAATGCCGGGCAACTTCCAGAACGGTTCAGTTCCCGGAAAGATCCAGTTCGGTTCGGGCTGGTGGTTCAACGACCAGATCGACGGTATGCGCAAGCAGATGGATGCCCTTTCAAATCAGGGGCTTCTAAGCCGTTTTGTGGGCATGCTTACTGATTCACGCTCTTTTGTTTCTTACCCTCGCCATGAGTATTTCCGTCGCATCCTCTGCGACCTTGTGGGCCGCGACGTTGAGGATGGGCTTATTCCGGAGTGCGAGATGAAGAGAGTCGAGCAGATGATAGAGGATATCTGCTATTACAATGCAGAAAGATATTTTAACTTTTAATTGGAAATCAATATGAATTTATTCGATATAAAGGACAAGGTAGTTGTCATTACTGGAGGAACAGGAGTACTTGGACGTGCAATTGCTGCACATCTTGCAGAAGAGGGTGCAAAGGTCGTTATTCTTGGCCGAAAGGCAGAGGTGGGCAATGCCCAGGTGGCTGAAATCAAGTCAAAGGGTGGCGAGGCCATGTTCCTTGTGACTGACGTCATGGATAAGGCCAAGCTTGAGCAGAACCTTGAGGATATTCTTGCAGCCTACGGTCGCGTAGATGCTCTTCTCAACGCAGCAGGAGGCAATATGCCAGGAGCGACGATCCCTCCGGACGGAACCTTCTTCGACCTTAAGACAGAGGACTTCCAGCAGGTGTTGAACCTCAATCTCACAGGCACTGTCCTTCCAACCCAGGTCTTCCTCAAACCGATGGTGGAGCAGAAGAAAGGCGCTATCGTGAACTTCTCAAGCATGGCAGCCTTCCGCCCACTCACTCGCGTATGCGGGTATGCAGCGGCAAAAGCGGGCATCAGCAACTTCACAGCCTACATGGCAACTGAGGTGGCAAAGAAATTCGGCGAGGGCATCAGAATCAACGCCATCGCACCAGGCTTCTTCCTTACAGAGCAGAACCGCAGCCTTCTCACCAACCCTGACGGCACATACACAGAAAGAGGAAATGACGTCATCCGTCAGACACCTTTCGGCCGCATGGGATGCGCGGAAGAACTTTGCGGAACCATCCAATACCTCATCAGCGAGGCGTCAAGCTTCGTGACAGGAACAGTAGCGATTGTTGACGGTGGCTTCAATGCCTTTGCAATGTAAGATTATGGTACTTTGTGAACAGACTTGGCGCTGGTATGGCCCGAACGACCCTGTCAGCCTTTGGGATATAAGACAGGCGGGAGCAACCGGCATAGTGAATGCCCTCCATCATATTCCTAACGGAGAGGTGTGGACAGTTGAGGAGATACTCAAAAGGAAGGCTCTTATCGAGGAGGCAGGCCTTACATGGTCTGTAGTTGAGAGTGTGCCAGTACATGAACACATCAAGACTCAGACTGGTGACTATCAGAGATATATAGATAATTATAAGGAGAGTCTCCGTAATCTTGGAACCTGTGGTGTGAACATCGTCACATACAACTTCATGCCGGTGCTCGACTGGACCCGAACAGACCTTGCATACGAACTTCCGGACCGCAGTCGCGCCCTTCGTTTCGAGAGGGCAGCCTTTGTTGCCTTCGACCTTTTCCTTCTTAAACGTCCTGGCGCTCAGGAGGAGTATTCGGAGGAAGAAAAGGCTAAGGCAGAGGCAAGGTTTGCTCAGATGACTGAGGATGATAAGGCTCTGCTTGTCAGAAATATGATCGCAGGACTTCCTGGTTCAGAGGAAAGTTTTACTCTTGAGCAGTTCCAGAGAGAACTTGATAGATATAAGGATATCACCCCTGAGAGACTGCGTCAAAACTTGATTTACTTCCTTAGCGAGATCTGCCCTGCTGCAGATGAGGCAGGAGTCAAGCTGGTCATCCATCCGGACGATCCTCCTATGTCCATTCTTGGCCTTCCTCGTATAATGAGTACTGCAGAGGACTTCCAGGCTATAATTGACGCTGTCCCTAATGAAAGTAATGGTCTGTGCCTTTGTACCGGATCATTTGGTGTAAGCAGTGCAAATGACTGCGCCGCCATGATGAGACGCTTTGCCGACAGAATCAACTTTGTCCACCTTCGCAGCACCCAGAGGGATGCTGAGGGCAACTTCCATGAGGCAAACCATCTTGAGGGAGACGTCGATATGTATGAAGTGATGAAGGCCTTCCTTGAACTTCAGCAGATGAGGGGAGTATCAATTCCTATGCGCCCGGATCATGGACACCAGATGGTCGACGACCTGAAGAAGAAGACCAACCCGGGCTACAGCTGCATCGGTCGCCTTCGTGGTCTCGCCGAACTTCGTGGCCTCGAGCTCGGCATCGCCAGATCTTCTATATTATAAAATCTCATGCGTCGGGAGGATTGTTGAAAAACTAAATCCCTCCCAACTTCGTTGGGCCCCTCCCGTTCACATGGTCACGGGCGACCATGGTTTTTCAACATTCCCCCCAACGCAGATATATTAATACGTCATTGCCGACTCTGACCGGCAATCTTTCCAATCACTTTTCTCTCAAAATAAAATGACCTTGTGCCGATTTGGTCCACAAGGTCAATGTCGTGCGAATTATGTGATGAAATTCTATTTATCCAGATAGGATAGTATGTGTCTTCTGAGTTCGGGATCCTCACAGTAAACGTAACATCCTTTCTGACCTCTGGTCAGAAGGGTTTTGTATGTGTTGAGAATCAGTTGTTTGGCTTTTTCTTGAGATGCTGATCTGATTCCAGAGGAGTTGTCATCTGTTGAAATAGCTTCCTTATGTGTTTCAATTAATCTGGTATGTGGATTATATGTAAGGTCTTTACCTATGAATACTCCTACATAGTCGAATTCCAGACCTTGTGCAGTGTGGATGCATCCCACTTCCTCAAATGATTTTGGGTTGATTGCCCATACTTTATCATTTTCCAGATTCCATTTTGCTTTGAAGTTATCTTCAAGCATTATATCCCATTCTCCTCTATGGTGCCTTACGTTCCAGTCGTAGCAATATCCGGCAACCATTCTTGTCTTGTTGTTAATCTGATTTTTGACTCTAAGTGCTTCCCTCATCTTGTTAGGGTTGTCAAACACCTGGAAATCAAAATTAAGTTCAGACAAATCTACCTCAATGGATTCCTCATTGCGTTGTAGAACTTCATCAAGGAATTGTATATATGCATCGCTTCCGTTACATCTGAATTGAGAGATAAGTCTTGTCTCTTCTGTGATGACTAGTCTGCTTCCTAATTCATTGCACCATTTTTTTACCTCATCAATCGATCCAATGTCTTTTGTTGTCACGGCTTGATCTTCATCTAATAGGAAGATGCTGAGTAAGGATGCGTCGATGCATTCTTTGACCTGATTCTCTCCATTCCAGTCTCCATACATTTTCTTGACCAGTCTATGTGCTTCGTCAACTATAAGACAATCATATATGTTGCTTTCGCATTTGGATAAACCGAATGGAGAGCGGAATAGCTGCTTTATGTTTACAAGTTTCTTGGCATCTGATTTAGTGAGAAGTTTTAAAAACGCCTCTCGCGGAGCGCTGTTCTTGGTTACATAACTTGCATTAAGACTTTGGTTGATATACTCCATCAAAAGATTTACAGCAAGTACTGACTTTCCTGTTCCAGGTCCTCCCTGAATGATGATTGTGCGTTTCTTTCTGTCTTTAAGACATTGATTCATAGTCTTGAGGCACATGTCAAAACAGACTGCCTGCTCATCCAGCAACATGAATTCTTTATTGCCTTTGACCATTGAAACGAGTGAGTCTTGGAGTGCTTTAGTTGGTCTCAATCTTCCATGATCGATCAGATATAGGAGATCTCCTTTGGATGACTTCTTTGTAATATGTTTCTTCACAAAGTCGGAGAATGCACCTACCTCATTTCTTATGAAGAAGGGAGCAACGCTTGTCCATTCGTGATAGATTGAGTCTGATAAAGTGTGACGAAATTCAGGCTGATAGTTATGGAGGTATGCGCAAGGTACTAAGTTGATGTTTTCGTCAGTAAGTGACTGAGAGTAGTTCTTTAGGAAACATGAATATGAGTATGCCTGGTAGGATGGATGACATACGATTCTATCTGAATTGGCAACAAATGTTCTGACGCAATAATGCATGTCATCTGCTACGACCTCTGCTTTTTGCCATTGTTTAAGTTCAACAATGATTATATTCTCCTTGCCAGTACTATCTGCTCCAGCAATAATGAAGTCAACTCGCTTTGATGTAAGAGGAATGTTGTATTCAATGCATATTCTTACCTCGTCGTCTATTTCGGAGTCATCCACAATGTTGCGCATGAACTGCATAGAATTCTGCCAAGAAGAGTATTCTTTCTCGTGTCCTGCATTCAATCCTCTCATTTTTATTGCATCCAAAATCTTGTCTGCAATACTATTATCCTTGACATCATTGACAAATTGTCGTTTAATGTCGCTGTAGACTATCATATTTCCTGAATTTTACCTTGCAGAAACAAATTTAGGAATTTTCTCTAATTATGTAGATAGCATGATTCCAGTTAGTGAGTTTATGTGATGAATTCTTCTCATTAGATTGCCGGTCGTGGCCGGCAATTACGAAAGTCAGCAGCGATGTGTTCCCACTTTTGCTGCAAATGTGTCCACACGTCGTAAACCTATATCAGGACAATAGATTTTACGTGGCACTTAACTCCCTGGATGCTAGCAACTTCCTAAAAGTAATGGTGCATGTTCGAATACCATTACTTTCTCTATATTACTGGTTTACTGAGACTTAAGTGCCACGCTGATGTTATGTATGCAGCAACAGCAGGCGGGAGGAGAACCCTTAGGTCGAGTTCCCCGCACCGCTTGCTGTAGTTGGCGAAGTGCGTATATTTCGCCAACGGTGCAGTGCTGATTGGGATATTGTCCATTGAAGTCTTATATAAAATCAAAGTGCCTGCTCCTGATCTCAGGAACAAGCACTGGTAAATTTGAATTAATATTATTTTCTAATTTTCTGTTTGAACCTCCAAAGACAGAATTCTTTCCAATGGCAGACCAGTAACCTCTGCAATATTTTCTACTGACATTCCAGAGGATTTCATATTCAGCGCTACTCTTTCGATACCCTTCTCGATACCCTTCTCGATTCCTTGCTCGATTCCTTGCTCGATTCCTTCCTCAAGTCCCTCTTGGTGTCCCAATTTATGACCCCTAATCTCAGCTTCCTCAATTGCAGTGTTTAATATGTTATCGTAGTCTCCCATGTTCTCAAGTGATTTTTGATAAGCAATTCTTTCTTCCTTGGTAAAATTATTGATTTTTGCCAGTAAAAACAAGCGCCTCCAGAAAGAATTATCAAATTCCTTTGGAATTTCCACCATTTCATGGATATGCTTGAACAGATACATCCACATATCAAACATAGTCTCCAGTTCGCCTATCCTCTTCTTGAATCTGTTAAGTTCCATGAAGACAAAACGCAGAGTATCAGTCATTATCTCATGATTACTATCTTCTCTTAGTCTGTAAGAAGACCGCGCCTTATCCTCTGGCCATTCCTGATCATGTCTGAAACTGAAGTTCAAGATAGCAACCACAATAACTGGTTTGAGATTGTAGT